>OAVS01000010.1_pt1 | contig 226290 bp, 197 predicted proteins | sample 1550601 | NCBI WGS metagenome assembly OAVS01 (sample SAMEA2580093, study PRJEB22360) | human gut metagenome | biome: human gut; feature: human-associated habitat; material: faeces | place: Denmark | collected 2008/2010
TTTGCCCAGGTGGCGGAATTGGTAGACGCGCACGTTTCAGGTGCGTGTGTCGAGAGGCATGCAGGTTCGAGTCCTGTTCTGGGCACCAATCTTTCAGATTTCTGAATGACGAAATTTAGTTTGCGGAAATAGCTCAGTTGGTAGAGCATAACCTTGCCAAGGTTAGGGTCGCGAGTTCGAGTCTCGTTTTCCGCTCCATATAAGATGAGGTTGTCAGTCGATAAGATTGGCAACCTTTTTTTGTATAATATTGGAAGTTTACCGGACGATTGTATCGATAGATTGAACGGAAAAGCGTAATTTTGCAAACGAAAAAATCAATGTACTCCCCCCAAAAAAGAGCGTCATTGATTCACACAGACCTTTAATTAATTTAACTATTTGTGATATGTTAACACAGATCATTAATGCACGCATCCTCACCCCGCAAGGCTGGTTGAAGGATGGGTCGGTTCTTATTCGTGACAATAAAATTCTGGAAGTAACTAATTGTGACCTTGCAATTATCGGAGCCAAACTGATTGATGCCAAAGGAATGTATATTGTTCCGGGAGGTGTAGAAATCCACGTTCACGGTGGCGGTGGAAGAGACTTTATGGAAGGCACCGAAGAGGCTTTCCGGACAGCAATCAAAGCTCATATGCAGCATGGCACTACCAGTATTTTTCCTACTCTTTCTTCTTCTACCATTCCAATGATCCGTGCAGCCGCGGAAACTACAGAGAAAATGATGGCGGAGCCTAATAGCCCTGTGCTCGGGCTTCATCTGGAAGGACATTATTTCAATATGGCGATGGCAGGTGGACAGATTCCCGAAAATATCAAAGATCCCGATCCCGAAGAATATATTCCGTTGCTGGAAGAAACTCATTGTATCAAACGTTGGGATGCCGCACCGGAACTTCCCGGAGCCATGCAATTTGGTAAATATATCACAGCGAAAGGGGTGTTGGCTTCGGTAGGACATACCCAGGCAGAATTTGAGGATATACAGACAGCCTATGAGGCGGGATATACGCATGCCACTCATTTTTATAATGCAATGCCGGGATTCCATAAACGGAAAGAGTACAAGTATGAAGGTACGGTAGAAAGTATTTATCTGATTGATGATATGACAGTGGAAGTGGTGGCAGACGGTATTCATGTGCCTCCAACAATCTTGCGCCTTGTTTACAAGATAAAAGGAGTGGAACGCACTTGTCTGATAACGGATGCATTGGCTTGTGCCGCCAGTGATAGTCAGGTTGCTTTTGATCCGCGTGTGATTATCGAGGATGGAGTCTGTAAGTTGGCAGACCATTCAGCACTGGCGGGAAGTATTGCAACGATGGATCGGCTGATTCGTACCATGGTGCAGAAGGCGGAAATACCTTTGGAGGATGCCGTGAGAATGGCCTCCGAAACTCCTGCCCGGATTATGGGAGTGCTCGACCGTAAAGGAACGCTGGAGCGTGGTAAGGATGCTGATATGATTGCTTTAGACAGAGACTTGAATGTGAGAGCTGTATGGGCGATGGGAGAACTGGTGGAAGGCACCAATAAACTGTTTTAAATCTAATAAATAACGAAAACTATGTTGACTCAAATAATAAATGGAAGAATATTGACCCCGCAAGGCTGGTTGAAAGATGGTTCCGTATTGATTTGTGATGGAAAAATATTAGAGGTAACCAACAGTGATTTGGCGGTTATCGGTGCAACGGTTATTGATGCCAGAGGGATGACGATTGTGCCCGGATTTGTAAGTATGCATGCACATGGAGGTGGCGGACATGATTATACGGAAGCAACGGAAGAAGCATTCCGCACGGCAACTACTGCACATCTGAAACATGGTGCTACCGGGATATTTCCTACATTATCATCTACCTCGTTCGAAAGAATCTACCAGGCAGTTGATGTCTGTGAAAACCTGATGAAAGAGAAGGATTCTCCTGTTCTTGGCCTGCATATCGAAGGTCCTTACTTGAATCCGAAGATAGCGGGAACACAGTATGACGGTTTTCTGAAAACTCCGGATGAAAATGAATATATTCCTTTATTGGCGCGTACGTCTTGTATCAGACGTTGGGATATTAGTCCCGAACTGCCCGGTGCACATGATTTTGCAAAGTATACCCGTTCGAAAGGAATTATGACTGCTGTTACACATACCGAAGCCGAATATGATGAAATTAAAGCTGCATTTGCTGTAGGATTTTCTCACGCCGCTCATTTCTATAATGCGATGCCGGGTTTCCATAAACGCCGTGAATATAAATATGAGGGTACAGTGGAAAGTGTGTATCTGACGGATGGAATGACCGTGGAAGTGATTGCGGATGGTATTCACTTGCCTGCCACTATCCTGAAACTAGTTTATAAGTTGAAAGGCGTGGAGAATACCTGTCTTGTTACCGATGCTTTGGCGTATGCCGCTTATGAAGGGAATGAACCGATTGATCCTCGTTATATCATAGAGGATGGCGTATGCAAGATGGCGGATCATTCTGCGTTGGCTGGTAGTTTGGCTACGATGGATGTGTTGGTTCGCACCATGGTGAAGAAAGCCAATATTCCTTTGGAAGATGCTGTGCGTATGGCTTCTGAAACTCCTGCCCGTTTAATTGGAGTGAGTGACCGGAAAGGGGCGTTGGCAAAGGGAAAGGATGCCGATATTGTGATTCTTGATAAGGAGTTGAATGTACGATGTGTATGGTCGATGGGAAAGATTGTTCCGGGAACTGATATTCTGTTGCATAAAGAATAGTTGAAATAATCTCCAAAGAGGAGGGTCATAATGAATAATAAAACGCAGATTAACGCAAATTATCGCAGAAATAATTTTATAAGTCATTGATTAATATATCAATATAAATGAAATAATCTGCGATAATTTGCGTTAATCTGCGTTTTGACACACTCCCTATTATAAAAGCCAATGTTCTGTATGATATCAAAAGTCCGGCAGTTTATCATCATCAGAAGTATCCCGGACTTTTAATGTATTTTTATTCTGAAAGTAAACTGGTTTCTATCAGTTCTTTCAATTGGTTTTTATTCATTGTACCTAATTTCGTTGTCGGTTTGCCGTTCAGCGGGCAAAGTAACAGGTTGGGAATGGTGCGGATTTTAAATGCACTTTCCAATTCCGGTTCCTGATCGACGTCTACTTTATAAATATCTAATTTCCCTTCGTATTCTTTAGCCAGTTGGTCTAATATAGGCGATAACGCTTTGCAATAGACGCACCACGGGGCATGAAAATCGACCAGGCAAGGTTTATTCCCTTTGAAGTTCCAGTTATCAGGATAAGATTGATAATCAGCTACCTTCTCTACAAAACTATCTTTGGTTAAATCTATTATTTTCATATATTCTATATTTAATGGTTCATTTCATTTTCTCTACTGCAAAGATAGGGGAGTTGGGATAAAAGAAGGATAGCCATTTTTCCTGTTGTGTTTACAATTCTTCCTTTATGGCTATTTTCTAATCAAATTCTAATCTGATATGAGAGGCTTATAATGGCTTTTTCCCGTCTCTCCGGCTATAGAATTGTAATTTTGCCGCAACAACTACAATAAGGTAATAAAGATAAATATAGTAATGAACAGAGTATTTCTAATTTCTTTTTTTCTTCTGCTGACAGGAGGAATATGCGCGCAACAGGCTACCACAGGAGTATTAACGCTGAAAGAGGCGGAACAACGTTTTCTGGAACGTAACTTATCGCTGATAGCCGAACGGTACAACATTGATATGGCACAGGCACAAGTGCTGCAAGCCAAATTATTTGAGAATCCGGTAATCTCGTTAGAACAGAATGTTTATAACCGCCTGAACGGAAAGTATTTTGATTTTGGTAAGGAGGGCGAAATGGTTGTGGGGATTGAACAGGTAATTCGTCTTGCCGGACAAAGGAATAAGCAGGTGAAACTGGAGAAAATCAACAAAGAAATAGCAGAATATCAGTTTGAAGAGGTGATGAGAACACTTCGTCAGGAGCTGAATGAGACGTTTGTACAAGTCTATTTTCTCTCGAAATCCATATCCATTTATGAGAAGGAAGTGAATTCTCTGCAAGAGTTACTTGCCGGAATGAAACTGCAACAGGAGAAAGGAAATATTTCATTGATGGAAATGTCCCGTCTGGAATCTATGTTGTTCTCTTTGAAGAAAGAGAAGAATGAACGGGAAAACGAGTTGTTAACCCTTAGAGGGGAACTTAATGTCTTGTTAAATCTTCCGGGAGACACGATGGTTGAGTTATCACTGGATGAAGAGGTGTTGAAGCAATTGGATTTGTCTCAACTATCGTTCGCCGACTTGAAAGCGATGGTGAATGAACGGCCGGATCTCAAGATTGCCCGGAGTACGGTCAGTGCTTCCCGTGCAAATCTGAAATTGCAGAAATCAATGGCATTTCCGGAATTTTCGGTGAATGGTAGTTATGACCGTGCCGGAAACTTTATCAATAACTATTTTGCAATAGGAGTGAGCTTGTCAGTGCCTATTTTCAACCGCAACCAGGGAAATGTGAAAGCTGCCCGTTTTAGTATCCAGCAGGCAGGAGCGGAACAGGAAAATGCGGCTAACCGTGCGGATATGGAGCTTTATACCGCTTATGCTTCGTTGGATAAAGCTGTTCAGCTTTATCAATCTACCAATATGGAACTGGAACGTAACTTCGAAAAACTGATAGCAGGAGTGAATGAGAACTTTAAGAAACGAAATATCAGCTTGTTGGAGTTTATCGATTACTATGACAGCTATAAAGAAACTTGTATTCAGTTACATGAAATAAAGAAAGATGTTTTCCTGGCGATGGAAAACCTGAATACAACTATCGGACAAACTATATTGAACTACTAATATTCATAAATTATCAAAGACTATGAACTGGAATAAATTCCTTCCTTGCATATTGCTTACTACCGTATTGGGAGCATGCTCCGGTAAAGGAGAACAAACGAATGTTGAACCGGCTGCTTTATGCCTGACAGATAGCTTATTGAGGATTGTATCTGTCGATACGGTTCACGTTCAAGAGGTGATTGACGAACTGACATTAAACGGGCGGGTCACTTTTAATGAGAATCAGGTGGCACATGTATATCCGATGTTTGGAGGTACGGTAACGGAACTGAAGGCTGAAATAGGAGACTTTGTTCGTAAGGGAGATGTGTTGGCAGTCATCCGCAGTGGAGAAGTGGCAGATTATGAAAAGCAATTGAAGGAGGCGGAACAACAATTATTGCTGGCACGCAGAAATATGGATGCTACGCAGGATCTGTATGCTTCCGGGATGGCTTCGGATAAAGATGTACTTCAGGCGAAGCAGGAGTTGATAAGTGCCGAAGCCGAAGAAAGAAGAATAAAGGATGTTTTCTCTATTTATAATTTCTCCGGAAATGCTTATTATCAGCTGAAATCTCCCGTTTCGGGGTTTATTGTGGAGAAACAAATCAGCAGGGATATGCAGTTGCGTCCGGATCAGAGTGAAGAACTGTTCACGATTTCGGGGTTGTCAGACGTATGGGTGATGGCGGATGTGTATGAAAGCGATATCAGTAAGGTTTCCGAAGGTGCCTCCGTACGCATTTCTACGTTGGCTTATCCGGATAAGATGTTTGCCGGTACGATTGATAAGGTGTATCATTTGTTGAATAGTGAAAGTAAAACGATGAATGTCCGTATCAAATTGAAGAATGAAGAATATTTATTGAAACCGGGGATGTTTACGAATGTAAGTGTGAAATGTAAAGCGGATGGAACTTCCATGCCTCGTATCGATGCTCATGCACTGGTATTTGAAGGAGGAAAGAATTATGTGGTCGTGGTGGAGCCGGATCAACGTTTGCAGGTGAAAGAGGTGGATGTGTACAAGCAGTTGAGCAAGGAGTGCTATATCCGTTCGGGACTTTCCGAGGGAGACAGAGTGCTGAATAATAATGTATTGTTGGTATATAATGCGTTGAATGCAGATTAAAAACAGAAAATAGTATGCACAAATTCATAGATAATATAGTGGCTTTCTCGCTGAAAAATAAATTCTTTATTTTCTTCTGTACAGCGATTGCCGTTATAGCCGGAGCTGTTTCCTTTAAACATACTCCGATAGATGCTTTCCCGGATGTGACAAATACGAAAGTGACGATTATCACGCAATGGTCGGGGCGTAGTGCCGAAGAGGTAGAGAAGTTTATCACCATTCCTGTTGAGATTGCGATGAATCCCGTTCAGAAGAAAACGGATATTCGTTCCACCACTCTTTTCGGGCTTTCTGTCATCAATGTAATGTTTGAAGATCGTGTCGATGATTTCACAGCACGTCAACAGGTATATAATTTATTGAATGATGCCGACCTTCCGGACGGGGTAACTCCGGAAGTACAACCTCTGTATGGACCGACGGGAGAAATATTCCGTTATACGCTTCGTAGTGACAAGCGCAGTGTGCGGGAACTGAAAACGATTCAGGATTGGGTGATTGAACGTAATCTCCGTTCAGTATCCGGCGTAGCGGATATTGTGAGCTTCGGCGGAGAGGTGAAGACGTTTGAGGTAAGTGTGAATCCTCACCAGTTGATTAATTATGGCATTACCTCTTTGGAACTGTATGATGCGATAGCTAAAAGTAATATCAATGTAGGAGGAGATGTTATCACTAAAAGTTCGCAAGCTTATGTGGTTCGTGGAATCGGTTTGATTAACGATCTGGATGAATTGAGAAATATCGTAGTGAAAAACATCAATGGCACTCCGATTCTGGTGAAGAATCTTGCCGATGTACACGAATCCTGTCTGCCTCGTCTGGGACAAGTGGGCCGAATGGATGAAAATGATGTTGTACAGGGGATTGTAGTCATGCGGAAAGGAGAGAATCCGGGTGAGGTGATTGCCAACCTGAAAGATAAAATAGAAGACTTGAATCAGAATGTGCTTCCGAAAGATGTGAAGATAGTGGCATTCTATGACCGGGAGGACTTGGTGAATCTGGCGGTAAAGACTGTGACGCATAACCTGATTGAAGGAATATTATTGGTTACGTTTATTGTATTGATCTTTATGGCAGATTGGCGGACTACCGTGATTGTTGCTGTCGTTATCCCATTAGCCCTTTTGTTCGCATTTATCTGTTTACGGGTGATGGGAATGTCCGCCAATCTGCTTTCTATGGGAGCCATAGACTTCGGTATTATTATTGACGGGGCTGTGGTGATGGTGGAAGGAGTGTTTGTGGCTTTGGACAAGAAAGCGAGGGAAGTGGGGATGCCGGCTTTTAATGTGATGTCTAAAATGGGCTTGATCCGTCACACGGCAAAAGACAAGGCAAAAGCGGTTTTCTTCTCCAAATTGATTATCATCACTGCATTGATTCCTATCTTCTCTTTCCAGAAGGTAGAAGGAAAGATGTTCTCTCCTTTGGCATACACGTTGGGCTTTGCACTGTTGGGAGCTTTGATCTTTACATTGACATTGGTTCCGGTGATGTCTTCCATGTTACTGAAAAAGAATGTTCGTGAGAAAAATAACCGTTTTGTCCATTTTATCAATGTGAAGTGTTCGGCTCTTTTTGATTTATTCTATGCGCACAGGAAGCTGACTATCGGAATGGCAACCGTAATAGCAGGTGTCGGATTATGGCTTTTCTCTTTCCTGGGTACGGAGTTCCTTCCGCAGTTGAATGAGGGATCTATCTATATTCGTGCTACCTTGCCACAGAGCATTTCGTTGGATGAATCGGTGACTCTTGCCAATAAAATGAGAAAGAAACTATTAACGTTTCCGGAAGTGCGGCAAGTGCTGTCGCAAACCGGACGACCGAATGACGGTACAGATGCTACCGGATTCTATAATATCGAGTTCCACGTTGATATTTATCCCGAAAAGGAATGGGAGAGTAAGTTGACAAAACTGGAACTGATTGATAAGATGCAGGATGATTTATCCATTTATCCCGGTATTGACTTCAATTTCTCACAACCGATTACCGATAATGTGGAGGAAGCAGCTTCCGGTGTGAAAGGATCTATTGCGGTGAAAGTGTTTGGTAAAGATTTGTATGAGTCGGAGAAATATGCGGTTCAGATAGAGAAAATCCTGGGTACGGTTCAAGGGATTGAAGACTTGGGTGTGATTCGGAACATCGGTCAGCCGGAGCTTCGTATAGAGTTGAATGAACGCCAATTGGCGCGTTATGGCGTTGCTAAGGAAGATGTGCAATCAATTATCGAAATGGCTATTGGCGGAAAATCGGCTTCACTGTTGTATGAGGATGAGCGGAAGTTTAATATCATGGTAAGATACAGCGAACAATTCCGTCAGAATGAAGAGGAGATAGGTAAGATATTGGTTCCGGCGATGGATGGAACGATGGTACCTATCAAAGAATTGGCAGATATAACGACGATTACGGGACCGTTATTGATATTCCGTGATAATCACGCTCGTTTCTGTGCGGTGAAATTCTCGGTGAGAGGTCGTGATATGGGTACGGCAGTTGCCGAGGCGCAGAAAAAGGTGAATGCTTCCGTACATCTGCCGGCAGGCTATTCGCTGAAATGGACGGGCGATTTTGAGAACCAGCAACGTGCCACAAAACGTCTGGCACAGGTTGTCCCTATCAGTATTGCTATCATTTTTATCATCCTGTTTATTCTATTCTCTAATGCGCGGGATGCGGGACTGGTATTGCTGAATGTACCGTTCGCTGCCGTGGGTGGTATTGTGGCTCTTCTGATAACGCAGTTCAACTTCTCCATTTCTGCCGGTATCGGTTTTATTGCCTTGTTTGGTATTTGTATTCAGAACGGGGTGATTATGATTTCCGATATAAAGGCGAATCTAAAACTCGGCTCGCCCTTGGAGAAAGCCACTAAGGAAGGAGTGCGCTCGCGTATCCGCCCTGTGATTATGACAGCGGCAATGGCAGCTATCGGTTTGATGCCCGCTGCCATGAGTCATGGAATTGGTTCGGAATCACAACGTCCGTTGGCGATTGTCATTATCGGCGGATTGATAGGAGCGACTTTCTTTGCCTTGTTTGTCTTTCCTCTTATCGTAGAAATGGTATATGAACGAATGTTATATGATAAAAACGGAAAGTTATTGCAAAGACGTATTTAGTTCATTTCTATTCTGTGGAAAAAACGTTCATAGATTAAATTTGTAGTTTTCAGTAGGTAGAGAGAGAAAGGGATAAAAGAAGGGTGATTAAAAAATCACCCGTACTTTTGTTCCTTTTTCTATTTCTGAAGATATATCCAGCTTTGCATGATAAGCAGAGATGATTTTCAGGGTCAGGCTAAGTCCGATGCCTTGTCCGGCATAGTCCCGGGTATTACTGCCCCGATAGAAAGACTGGAATATGTGTTCTATTTCTTCTTGCGGAATACCGATTCCCCGGTCTTCTATATCAAGAATGACTTGTTGTTGCTCCCGGTAGAGAGTCACATTTACTTCTTTATCAGAGTATTTGCAGGCGTTATCTATTATATTTTTTAATGCTATCTTCAACAGATACGGATTGGCTTTTACAGTCATCTGCCGGTCTGTCTCTTCCAAATGAAGATGGATTCTTTCATCGGAAGCTGTCAACTCTTTTAATATATCAGCCAGAATAATCTCTTCAATATTGTTTTTCAGGAGTTCTTCTTCTTGTCGTGAAAGAAAAAGAAGATGCCGGATCAGGCTGGATAACCGTTTGCTTTCCGAAGAAATTCGTTGGAGGGATTCAATGTATTCTCCCGTGCTTCTTTCTTTCAGCAGACTGATTTCACATTCTCCCTGAATGGCAGTAATCGGATTGTTCAACTCATGTGAAGCATGACTGACAAAGGATTTTTCTGCCTTGAATGCACTGTCCAAACGGTCGAGCATACTATTTAATGTCTTTATCATGTCCTCCAGTTCGTCATTATTGCCAGTAGTCTTTAATCGGCGGTTCAGACTGTTGGCACGTATTCTTTTCAATTCCTTTAGTATGTGTTGCAGGGGAACCAGAATACGGCCGGAATATATTTTTCCGATAAAAAAGATCAGGACGGAACTGGCTAAGATGAGAAATATGGAAAGCAACAATAAGTGTTCCTTGATTTCTGTTCCGTAGGCATTCCGGGACATGACGAGTACGATAAAGTTTCCTTCATTATCCGGATAATAAAGGGCGGCTCCCAGTTGATCCTTATATTTGAAGGAGAAAGGGATGCTGTCCTGTCCTGCCAGCAGAAGAGCCTGCTGGTGTTGCGTGAGGTATTTATTCAGTGTATCACGTACTTCGGAAAGACTGTCCATATTTAAAAGAATCTCATGGGCTTCAGGCAGGAGTTCGTCATATTTGCGCTGGATAATCTGGTAGCTCTGTTCGTCTACTTCATCTTTTTCCCAATGCTTCTGTGCGGTCAGGTAGGCTTTTTCACGCAGGTAAGAAGCATAGAGCTTATTGATGTACTGCGTACTGAAAATATAGAATACAGCAATGATGATGACAGTAGTCAACACACTGATTAACGTATAGAAAAGAGCTATTTTGGAACCTATTTTCATAGCCGGGATTAGTGTTGGTGAGTTTAAGTATTCATGATATATCCTAGTCCTACGACTGTATGAATCAGCTTTTTATCAAAGTCACGGTCAATCTTTACCCGGAGATAGTTTACGTAAACATCTACGATATTGGTATTGGTATCAAAATTCTTGTCCCATACATCTTTGAGCAGGGTAATACGTGAGAGGGCAACCCCTTGATGAGTCATGAAATATTCGAGCAGGCGGTATTCTTTAACGGTAAGGTCGATGTCTATGTCCCCCCTTTTGGCTTTTCGAGTATTGCAGTCCAATACCAGGTTATCGCATGTCAATAGATTGGAAGGGACTTCTTTGTTGCGTCTCAACAGGGCTTTGATGCGTGCTTCCAGTTCTTGGAAACTAAAAGGTTTGACGAGATAATCATCTGCTCCCGCATCCAGTCCTTTGACGATGTCTTCGGTTGTTCCTAAAGCTGTCAGCATGATTACCGGGATTTGATACCCGAACATTTGGCGATAAAGTCGGCAAAGCTCCAAACCATTTATTTTAGGCATGATAATGTCCAGTATTAAAAGGTCGAAAGGTTTGTCCTGAAGGATTTTCCAACCCGTATCCCCGTCATGGCAGACGGTTACCGAATGCCCGAATTCTTTGAGTCCCCGTTCGATGAAAGAGGCGATGTTAATTTCATCTTCAACCAATAGTATCTTTGCCATAATTCAGATTGTTTATGTGCAAAGATACTTTTTTCCTGGCATCCGGAGAAAGAAATCCGCCCTACATTTAAGTGTTTCTTCTTTTTGAGTTGTACTATATACAAACAATAGATATGCTATGAAAATAAATTATGTCATTGGAGCTTTTCTGTGTGTGCTGGGATGTTACGGGTGTAGCAGTCCGAAAACGGAAGTGAAATCGCCGGACGGTCATATCAAAATGGCTTTAACAGTAGATGACAACGGTAAACCGTTGTATAACATTTTAGTAGGTGACTCATTGTTGATTGAAAATTCGACATTGGGATTTACAGAGAAAAACGGTATCGACCTGGGCGGAGGATTTCAGATAAAAAACACGACTTTCGACAGTAAAGATGAAACATGGACGCAACCATGGGGTGAAAATAAAACCAACAGGAATCATTATAATGAGATGGCGGTAAATCTGGTCAATAAAGATCAGGTGGAGTTAACTCTCCGTTTCCGTGTGTTTGATGATGGGGTAGGGTTCCGTTATAAATATAATGTGCCCGCAGCGGATTCCCTATTGATTACGGATGAACTGACAACTTTCCGTTTTCGTCAGGACGGTACATCATGGTCTATTCCTGCCAGTGCCGAAACTTATGAATTGCTTTATGCGCAACGTCCCATTTCCGAGGTGGAGACAGCCAATACTCCTTTCACCTTTAAAACTGCCGATGGCGTCTACGGAAGTATTCATGAAGCGGCATTGTACGATTTCTCGGAAATGACTTTGAAGCAGGCAGGAAACTATACGTTGAAAGCTGAACTTGCTCCATGGCCTGATGGTGTGAAAGTGCGTAAAGGTAATCATTTCACTACTTCCTGGCGTACTATTCAGATTGTTCCGGATGCCGTTAGTCTGATTAATTCGGCTATGATTTTAAATCTGAATGAACCAAGTAAAATAGAAACGACCGATTGGATTCGTCCGATGAAATATGTAGGTGTATGGTGGGGGATGCATCTCGGCGTAGAAACCTGGAAGATGGATGAACGTCATGGAGCCACTACTGTCAATGCCAAGAAATACATTGATTTTGCCGCTGCCAATCAGATTGAAGGCGTTTTGTTTGAAGGTTGGAATGAAGGCTGGGAAAGCTGGGGTGGTATGCAAAACTTTGACTTTACGAAACCGTATGCTGACTTTGACATTGATGAAGTGGTTCGTTATGCAAAGGAAAAAGGAGTTGAAGTTATCGGCCATCACGAGACCGGAGGGAATATTCCCAACTATGAGCGCCAGATGGATCATGCTATGCAATGGTACACAGACCACGGTATCCATGTCCTGAAGACAGGATATGCGGGAGCTTTCCCGAATGGTTATCTTCATCACAGCCAATATGGGGTCAACCACTATCAGAAAGTGGTGGAAACAGCTGCCCGTCACAAAATGACGCTGGATGCGCACGAACCTATTAAAGATACCGGTGTCCGTCGTACATGGCCTAATATGATGACACGTGAAGGAGTGAGAGGGATGGAATGGAATGCATGGAGCGAAGGAAATCCTCCGTCTCATCATGTCATGTTGCCGTTCACCCGTATGCTGTCCGGTCCGCTGGATTATACACCGGGTACGTTTGATATTTTGTTTCTGAACACCAAAGATTCTCCCCGTCGCCAGAAATGGAACGATCAGGATAAAGGAAACAGCCGTGTGAATACAACATTGGCGAAACAGCTTGCTAACTGGGTGATTTTGTATTCTCCCTTGCAGATGGCATCTGATATGATTGAAAATTATGAAGGCCATCCGGCTTTCCAGTTCTTCCGCGATTTCGATCCGGATTGTGACGAATCGAAAGCATTGGCAGGAGAACCGGGGGAATTCGTAGCCATCGTGCGTAAAGCAAAAGGCAACTATTTCTTGGGAGCAGCAACGAACGAGAAACCCCGTACACTGGAAATAAAACTGGATTTCCTGGAACTGGGCAAACAGTATAAAGCTGTCATCTATGCGGATGGAGAGAATGCGGATTGGAAATCAAATCCTACGGATTACCGGATAACGGAACAAACGGTTACTTCTGAAAATACGTTGAACATACGAATGGCTGCCGGAGACGGACAGGCTATTTCATTTATGGCACTTTAAAAAGATCGATTGATTATAAAGTTAGACTGTTAATAATGGAAATAGGATTCGTTTTTAGGTAGGAAGATAGAAAAACAGGTAGTATAAATAAAGTTAGTTAGAGGTTAGAAAAAACGGTGGACAGTGTTGAGGCTGTTCACCGTTTTTATTATTAAGCATGTTCTCATTATCAGTTTATATAATCCGTGCCTAATACTATGAGAATTATTGCATGGATACTCATTGTGTTATCCGGGATAATTATCCCTTTGCTTCCTGATACATAAAGCGCTTGATTGACTTTTTCGCAGTCTTTTCAAATTCTTCAAAATGGATTTTAATCTTGCTTATTTGAGAATAGTTAGGAAGCTGTTGATTCAATTCGATACGGTTTTGCTCCATTACTTTCTGAATATCCGTCTGCTGCAATCCATGAGCGAAAGCATCATCGAAATCCGGGTAGATCAGGGCTACCAGTTTTTCGTGCTGTAAGACGATCAGTGACTCCGAAACATACGGCATGTTGTTCAGCTTGCTTTCAATTTCTTCGGGATAGATATTCTGTCCGCTAGAGGTGAGAAGCAGGTTCTTACTACGTCCGCGGACTGTCACATAACCCTCTTCATCCAACGTACCGAGGTCACCGGTATGCAGCCAACCGTTAGCATCAATAATTTGTGCCGTAGCTTCCGGATTTTTATAATACCCCAGCATCATATTCATTCCTCTGCATACGATTTCTCCGGCATGCGTTTTCGGGTCCGGTGAGTCGATGCGGACTTCCATTCGGCTGGTTGCCTTTCCGCAGGAAGCAAGTTTCAGTGTTTCCCAACGGCTGGAACAAATAATCGGACCACATTCCGTCATACCGTAAGCGATGGTGTAGGGGAACCCTATCTTTTTAAGGAAAGCCTCTACTTCCGCATTGAAAGGAGCACCTCCGATAATAATCTCGTCAAAGTTTCCACCGAAGATTTCCATGGCAGCCTGTCGTGCCAGCGATTTGATTTTATCGTTCACAATAGGCACTTTCAGCAATAACTTGCCGATTTTGCTGTCTACTTTAGGAAGAATATCTTTCTTGATAATCTTTTCCACAATCAACGGTACACAAGAAATCACTTTGGGTTTAATTTCGGAGAAAGATTGGGAAATGATTTTCGGAGACGGCATACGCGTCAGGAAATAGATGTGTGCACCTGCAGAGAATCCGTAAAGGAAATCATATACCATACCGAACACGTGTCCCATAGGCAACATGGAAACGATATGATCTCCTGGTTTAACGGGAAGCATTTCGAAGCAATAAGCCACGTTTGACCAAAGACTGCGATAGGGGAGCATCACTCCTTTAGAGTAACCCGTGGTGCCGGAAGTATAGTTGATGATAGCTAGTTCTTCCGGACGATCTTTCCGGTAACAAATATGTTCCGGTCGAAAGTTCTTGGGATACTGTTGGCCGTAAATAGCGTTCCGGTGTTCAAAAGCGTAAGTGAGTTTTTCGTTCCGGGACACTAATGCCGAGAAATCAGCCAGCGAAGCGATGCCCTCTAACAAAGGCATGGCATCTTCATTCAGGTTCTCCCATGCCTGGTCGCCGACGAAAAGTAATTTGGCTTCGGAATGGTTGACGATATTATGAATATTATCTGCCTTGAATTCATGCAAAATGGGAACAATAACAGCTCCGTAAGTGATGGTCGCCAGGAAAGTAACTGCCCAGTGAGCACTGTTACGTCCGCAAACGGCTATTTTATCTCCCGGCTGGATGCCGGCACTTTCCAAGACGATGTGAAATTTAGCGATTTTACGCGCTACATCCTTATATTGGAGGGTAATTCCTTTATAGTCAGTTAAGGCATCTTTGTCCCAGTTTTTGATGATGCTTTGCTCAATATAATCAATGAACTGATGTTCTTGTTCCATTCGATTTTTGCACATTTAGTTTAAAACTGCGCAAAATTAATACTTCGTAGATGTAAACCGAATTTTAAATTCAAGTTTTACGGTTAATTAACGGAGGGGGAACGAACAATTTTATCAGCCGGATAAAGGTCATTCGTGTTTCTTCCTTAGAACTAGTTCATTGGCCTATATAAAACATTTCGTCTCCACGCATGAAGATGAAACGAATGTCTTGCCAAGGCAAGAGGTTCCATGCGTGGAGACGAATCAGTTATAGTGTACTGAATAACTCTTTTCAGATGTTATTCTGAATCAGTATCTTCTTCTTTGGATTTTTCGGAAATAAGTAATAGTTTATCTCCTTCGTGCAGTTTCAGTGTTCCGTTGGGAATCAGGAACTCATCTCCGCGCTTCACGATCATTACCAGCGTGCCTTTCGGAAGATTCATATCTTTCAATGTGTCTGCTTCTTCCAGCATACTTTTGGTGATAGTCATGTCACTAAGATCAGAGTCTATTTCTTCCGGAAGTTCCACTCCGAAGTCGTTACCGGTTTTTTCCAGCGGTTTGGAAAGATTCAAAATCCGGGCGACGAAAGAAATGGTTGTTCCCTGTACGACCAATGAGACAATGGTAATAAAGAATACAATGTTGAAAATGAGGTTCGAACCTTCTACGCCCGCCACTACCGGATAGGTAGCAAAGATGATAGGAACTGCACCGCGTAATCCTACCCAAGATACGAAAATACGTGATTTCATCGTGATTTTCCGGAATGGAAGCAGACAAAGGAACACGCTTAACGGGCGCCCGATAATAATCATGAAAACACCAATCAACAATGCCACGGCAGCTACTTCGAGCATTTCGTGCGGGTTGACAAGCAATCCCAGACAAAGGAACATGATGATTTGCGACAACCAGGTCAGTCCGTCCATAAAGGTGTAGATATCCTTACGGTGCATGATTTTATTGTTTCCCACCATGATACCGGCGATATATACGGCAAGGTATCCGTTACCTTTCAGTAAGTCGGTGATGGAGAAAGTGAAAAACACAAATGCCAGTAATAAGATGGGATACAAGGCTTGATTATCAATATTGAGCTTATTCAACATCCGGATAGCTAGCTTTCCAAGTACATATCCGGCAGCCGCGCCGACGATAAACTGGATGACGAAAGAGCCTACGATAGCTCCGACTCCCATACCTGACGATTGAATAAACTGTATCAGGACAATGGTAAGCATATAGGCCATCGGGTCATTACTTCCGCTCTCCAGTTCCAGCATGGGACGAAGGTTGTGTTTCAAGTTCATCTTCTGTGAACGGAGAATGGCGAACACCGAAGCCGAATCCGTAGACGACATGGTGGAGGCCAAAAGCAGGGAAGTAGTGATAGGTAAATAAATATTTGACCAGCTCATACCTGATATCCACCAGATAAAGAGTCCGGTGAAAAGAGCTGTAAGTAGTACTCCGACAGTGGAAAGCACGATACCGGGACCTAGAATAGGTTTGATTTCTCTGAATTTCGTATCCATACCTCCCGAGAAAAGGATAATACTAAGGGCCACCATACCGATAAATTGGGCGTCTTTCGCGTCGTGGAACTGCAGGCCGAGGCCGTCACTTCCAAACAACATTCCTACTACGAGGAACAATAATAAGGTAGGTACTCCAAAGCGGTATCCGGTTTTTCCAACAACGATGCTGACGAAAAGTAAGATAGAACCGATAAGTAGGGTGTTTTCTGCTGTAAATATCATAGGCAATATATTATAAAGTTATAAAATTGTCGTATTAATTCTCACCGTGCGAAGTTACACATTATTAACAACAAATAAAAACTCTTTTTGGATGTATTTTTGTGAAAAAAGGGAGTTAAATTGTCTAAAAAGACTAATTTTGCAAAGAATAATCTACATTATACTTATGGATTCAAATAATCTTACACCTTTGAGGAAAGGGGTGGTGGGGGTACAATTCTTGTTTGTAGCTTTCGGTGCTACGGTACTCGTACCGTTATTGGTAGGGCTTGACCCTTCTACAGCTCTGTTTACAGCAGGTATTGGTACGCTTATCTTTCATGCGGTTACGCGTGGAAAGGTTCCTGTCTTTCTGGGGAGTAGTTTCGCATTTATTGCGCCTATCATTAAAGCGACAGAACTTTATGGGTTGCCCGGCACCTTATCCGGCATGGTTGGAGTAGCATTAGTTTACTTTGTGATGAGTGCGCTTGTCAAATGGCAGGGAGTGAGGGTGATTGAGCGGCTGTTTCCTCCTGTTGTCATAGGACCTGTCATCATTCTGATAGGTTTGTCACTGGCGGGAACAGGAGTGAATATGGCAAAAGAGAACTGGGTACTGGCACTGCTTTCGTTGGTTACCGCAGTCGTTGTTTCAATGAAAGCCAAAGGGCTTTTGAAACTGATTCCTATCTTCTGTGGAATTGTAGTAGGGTATCTGGCTGCATGGCTTTTCTACGATTTGGATTTGTCCGGTGTCAGGGATGCTGCCTGGATTGGATTGCCGCAGTTTGTCTTTCCTAAATTCTCATGGGAACCTGTGTTGTTTATGATTCCGGTAGCCATTGCTCCGGTGATAGAACATATTGGTGATATTTATGTCGTTAATACGGTCACCGGAAAAGATTTCGTGAAAGATCCGGGGTTGCACCGCACCTTATTGGGTGATGGTCTGGCCTGTTTCTGTGCCGGATTGCTGGGTGGGCCTCCTGTGACTACCTATTCGGAAGTGACAGGAGCCATGTCACTGACAAAGATTACTAATCCGCAAGTGATCCGAATAGCTGCCATTTCCGCTATCTTATTCTCCGTTATCGGTAAAATCAGTGCATTATTAAGATCCATTCCAAGTGCGGTACTGGGCGGCATCATGTTATTGCTTTTCGGAACGATTGCTTGTGCGGGTATTGGTAATCTTGTGAATAATTGCATTGATTTGAGCCGTACCAGAAATATAATCATTGTATCTTTGACACTGACTGTCGGCATTGGTGGCGCTGCTTTTAATTGGGGCGATTTTTCATTGTCCGGCATTGGACTGGCAGCTTTGGTGGGAGTAGTTCTCAATTTAATATTACCCAGAGAGGATTGAAATTCTATTCAAAAAAACATCCACTATGCGGGAGTAAATGCAGGACTCCTGATTAAGCAGGAGTCCTCCTAATATAGAAAAAAAGATAGTGACGGTATATGATGGAAATAGTGACGGTATGGTTGTTGTATACCGTCACTATCCTTATCAAATACCGTCACTATTTTGTAGAAGAGAATCTGCTTGTAAAATACCCTTCTGTTTCCTTATCATTTATGATAGAAACTTCACAATATCTTCATCCACTGTACTGATACCTCCGATCCCGAATTGTTCGATCAATACGTTCCTGACATTCGGTGAAAGGAAAGCGGGAAGTGTAGGACCCAAATGAATGTGTTTCACTCCCAAAGCCAGTAATGCCAATAAAACAATGACCGCCTTTTGTTCGTACCAAGCGATGTTGTATACGATAGGCAACTGATTCACATCATCCAATCCGAAGATTTCTTTCAGTTTTAAAGCGATGACGGCCAATGAGTAACTGTCGTTACATTGTCCTGCATCCAACACTCTCGGAATGCCGTTGATATCACCTAAAGCCAGTTTATTATATCTGTACTTGGCACAACCGGCAGTAAGAATCACGGTGTCACCAGGTAATTTTTGAGCAAATTCCGTATAGTATTCACGGCTCTTCATACGTCCGTCGCATCCTGCCATTACAAAGAATTTACGGATAGCTCCGCTTTTCACGGCGTCCACCACTTTATCTGCCAGGGCTGTCACCTGTGCATGAGCGAATCCTCCGATAATCGTTCCGTTTTCAATGGCTACCGGTGGCTGACATTGTTTAGCATGAGCAATCAGTGCAGAAAAATCTTTCGGTTTTCCGTCTTTACGTTCGGGGATGTAATGTGCCCCGTCCAAGCCGCAGGCTCCTGTGATGTAAATACGATCCTTGTAGCTGGCATTTGCACGTGGCGGAACGATACAGTTACTTGTGAACAAGATAGGACCGTTGAAACTTTCAAATTCCTCTTTCTGCTTCCACCAGGCGTTTCCGTAGTTTCCTGCCAGATGCTTGTACTTCTTTAGTTGAGGATAATAATGTGCAGGCAACATTTCGCTGTGAGTATATACATCTACTCCTGTACCCTCTGTTTGTTCCAATAACTCTTCCAGGTCTTTCAAGTCATGTCCGCTGATTAATATACCCGGATTATTGCGTACACCGAGACTCACTTGTGAGATTTCCGGATTTCCGTAGCTGCTGGTATTCGCTTTATCCAGCTGTGCCATTGCCGATACTCCATACTTTCCTGTTTCCAAAGTCAGCTGAACCAGTTCTTCCACTGTAATATCATTGCGGGTCAGTTCAGACAAGGCATGTTGCATGAAAGCAAATATTTCCGGTGACTCGTAGCCCAGGTTATGCGCATGCTCTACGTAGGCAGCCATTCCTTTCAGGCCATAGTGTACAAGTTCTTTCAGTGAGCGGATATCCTCGTTGGGAGTGCGAAGCACACCGACAGTTTTTGATTTCTCTTCAAACTCATCTTCGCTTCCATTCCAAAGACATTCGTCGGGAGCATTTTCGATCTTTACCTTGTTGGCAAGTTCATTTTTCAGTTTCAGTCCTTCTTTGATTTTTTCAGTGATAGCCACTTTATCAAAATTGGCGTTGGTGATGGTAATGAACAAAGCATCATAGATAAATTTGTCTGCTTGTTCGGAAGGATGTCCATCTTTACGCAGATGTTCGTTGTAGACAGCAATTCCACGTACTACGAAGAGTAGTAAATCTTGCAGGTTAGCCACTTCAGACGTTTTACCGCACACACCTTTCAAGGTACAGCCGGTACCCATTGCGGTTTCTTGACATTGATAACAGAACATACTCATAACTTTTACGTTTTTAATTAGTCCAATATTTTATTTATTGAACGCAAAAGTAGAGGAAAGGTTTCAGGTGATTCTGTAACCAATGTTACAACAATGAATATTTTTTATCTAAAACACTCATTATTCGATTCATAAATCTTTAAACTGCTCCTATTATTGAATAAGCCGTACCAGTTGTTCTTTCTGTAAAATAGTGATATGCTTGCGATCGGCTATCAATAATCCATCTTCCTGCATGTGCGCCAGTTCACGGGCGAGGGAAGGACGGGATACTCCGAAATAATCACTCAATTCCTGTTGTGAACGGTCGAGGGTGATATGCGTCTGTTGTTGCTGTTTGTATAATCGGAGCAAGTACGAAGCAAGTTTCTGACGAATCGTTTTAAACGACATAAAGAAAAGCTTATCCGATAAAGTCCGTGCATAATTGGCAGAAAGATTCATATAGTTTTCCAAAAACTGCTCGTTTTTACGGAATAACCTCAATACACTTGATTTAGGAAGTTCGATAACCTCTGTCGGTTCGTTGGCAGTCACTTCCACCGGATAGCGGTTCTCCTCACCGAACAGAAATAGAGGGGCAATCGCTCTTGGAGCAGCGATGTCTTCCACTTTGATAAGACGCCCCGAATAATCAATCATCTCTCCACGTACGCTTCCTTTGGTCAGGATGACGAGGCGATTGCACACAGCTCCCTGTTGAGCCAGGATTTCTCCTTTCTTATAAGAACGTGTATGGAAACTGATCTCTTCCAGATCGGCAAAAAGTCTTTCCGGAGTGATCCCTCGAAATAAGGGATTGTTGACGAGTACAGGTATCATATATCAATAGTTATTTGAATTTTAAAATAAACGTTGTTTCTTTCTCCCGCAGCAGAGTGAGACTCCCGCCCGAAAGACGCATGATCTGTCGTGAAATACTAAGTCCGATTCCGCTACCATTTTCTTTGGTGGTGAAGAAAGGAATAAAGATATGCTCTGCTATTTCCGACGGGATTTCAGGACCGTTGTTTTTGATCTCGATCCATATTTCTTCCATATCATTGCAATAAGCCCGAAGCTCGATTCTACCATCCGGCTGGCTGCCGATTGCCTGAATGGCATTCTTTAGAAGATTGATAACCACTTGGGCGATGAGGTTTTCATCCGCATACAGAATTAAGTCCGCAGGAGAAATCTCCGTGTGGAAACAAATGGTGTCACACGGATTCTGATGGCGGGCAAGTTCAATCATCCTTTCTATGAATGCTTTCACATAGAACAATGACGGTTCCGGTGCAGGTATGCGTGTAAACTGCCGGTAAGATTCTACAAAAGAGAGCAAGCCTTTTCCTGTGGTGCTGATGGTCTGCAACCCGTGACTGATCTCTTCATCTTTACCCTCGGACATGGAAAGAAGAGTGTCACAAAGAGAAGTGATAGGCGTGACCGAATTCATGATTTCGTGCGTCAGAACCCGTGTCAGGCGAATCCATGAATCTATTTCCTTTTCATCAAGTTCGGTATTGATATCATTCAGAGCCAGGATACGCAGATGTTCTTTGCGTACATTGATTTCCGATACACGTATGGATAGATTAACGGTTCCCCGTTCGTTGTGAAATATCACTTGCAGCTTGTCTCCGGGACGGCAGTTCTCTATTTTTTCCATGAGCGTAGTGTCTACTTTACTCAACTGATGGATATGCGTGAATATATTCAGCCCCAAAAGACGGAGTGCTTCCTTGTTCTTCTGATAAACAGCCCCATTGTCATTGAGTACCAGCAATCCTGTACTGACAAAATCCAGAATCAGCTCGTAATATTTCTCTTGCTGGGCGGTTTCCGCTTTTACATTATATAAGATGTGTCCCACCCGGTTGAGTGCCCGGTTGATCTTAAGGCTTTCGGGAGTACCGTTTTCTTCGGGAAAATGAAAAGTGTTATCATTATTTTCAAGCGCGTTAATCATGAAAAGCACCTGCTTGGTGTGAAGCTGGTACAGGCGGATTTGCCAGATGATGCTAAGTACCAGCAGACAAAGACTAACCCCCAACCAACCGTATGACTGATGAATACCGAACCAGACAGTCGATATACAGAAAAGTACAGTCAGTAAAACTCTGAACCAGTACCGAATCACCAGTTGTTGGATCTGTGAGCTCATAATCCGAATTTTTTCATCTTGTTATAGAGTGTCTGCCGGGTTATTCCCAGTTGAGCGGCCACTGCTGATAGATTTCCCGCACAGGCATCGAGCGCTTTCCGTATCATCTGCACTTCCATTTCTTCCAGGGTGGAGATACTCTGTTCCTGAATGGCTATCTGTGGTACGGATAATTGGAATAATTCAGCGGGAATCAGCGGACTGTCATTGATGATAACCGCCTTTTCGATGACGTGCTCCAATTCGCGGATATTCCCATACCAGGGATGCGCAGTCAATTTATCCTCTGCTTCGGGAGTGAACTTCATCAACGACTTGTCATATTGCTTACAGAAATGAGCCATAAATCGTTCGGCCAATGGGATAATATCCTCTTTCCGTTCGCGCAGGGGAGGAATTTCCACATGAATGGTATTGATGCGGTAGAGCAAGTCTTCCCGGAATTCGCCTTTTGCCACCATCTCCTGCAGGTTCCGGTTCGTGGCACATATCAGTCGGATATCAATAGGAATTGGTGCGTTACTTCCTACTTTCACAATGCTTCGCCGTTGGATGGCAGTTAGTAGCTTTGCTTGCAGATGGTAGGGCAAGTTTCCTATTTCGTCGAGAAACAGCGTACTCTTTTCGGCAGCCTCGAACTTACCTGTCCGGTCGGCGTGTGCATCAGTGAACGACCCTTTTACATGTCCGAAAAGCTCACTCTCGAATAAAGATTCGGTGATGGTTCCCATATCCACAGCAATCATTTCTTTATATTTGCGGTTGGAAAGCGCATGGATTTCCCGTGCCAGCATCTCTTTTCCCGTTCCGTTTTCACCCGTTATCAAGAGGTTGGCATCGGTGATGGCAACCTTTTCAATCAAAGCCCGTAGTTGTTGCATAACCTTGCTTTCTCCCCAGTACATAGTCGGGTGAACAGGGTTTTCTTTACTTGCCGTTTTCCTGTCATTGTGCGTAGAGGTTGCTGCGGTTTGCAGCGTTTCCACCAGTTTCTGGTTGTCCCAGGGTTTGACGATAAAGTCCGTTGCTCCCTCTTTAATACCCCGGATAGCCAGTTCAATATCGGCATAAGCCGTAAAAAGTACGACCGGAAGATCCGGACGTACTTTTTTTATTTCATGTAACCAGAATAATCCCTCATTGCCGGTATTGATGCCCGATGTGAAATTCATGTCCAGCAATACCACTTCCGGCATTTCCTCCCGTAGGACGCTCGTCAGGGTGACAGGCGAGGAGAGTGCAACGACCTTTGAGAAATAACTTTTTAAAAGGATTTGTATGGCAGTCAGCACCCCTTTATTGTCGTCTACAATGATGATTGTTCCAGGTTTACTCATTTTCGTTCAAGTTTGTAAAGCGCAAACTTACGAAAAAAGGATGTGATAATTCAAGAATCGTAATTCAAAATTGATTTTATCCCCCTTGTATCTCCAATCATAACCACTGGAACTTCAATCCGAATGATAAACTAAGGTAGTCACGTGGACGGAGATAACTATTGTTTACCGCACTAATCACATAAAGGTCACACGTACTTATTTCATAGAAAAAGGTTACAGACTTGGCCATAAATCTACGTTGCGGGTCAATGTCATAGGTCAGGCGTTGTCCCATAAAGACATGGAAACGCACTTTGCTTGAGAAACCATAATACCCTTTCGGATAACGTTCCGGTTCGTTCACCCAGAACTGATTTCCAAATACGGTATTCACATAAAGACCACAGGCAAGAGGCTCTGTCGAGAATCCTTTTCCAATATTAATGCTCCAGGGCATATAGTTCTGTTTGAGCGTCATGGTCACTTTTGCTTTCTTCGAAGAATATTTCGGAATGAATCCGAGCAATACATCCGTTTCCCACTGATTACGTTTTCCATAATCCCATCCTGTACCGAAAGAGAGCAATCCCATATTTCCGGCATATTGTATTTTGGAATGAGTCGGGATAATCCGTTCCCAGTTTCTGCGGAAACGGTGAACCCGATTATCGTAGCGGGTATGTTTGGTGTGCTTCGGTGTGGCAGGCAACACGGAGTCCGCTTTGATAATGGTGAATGAAGACTCCCCGTTACGAAAGGTGATAATTGAATCATCCTTGATGATAAAACGGAGCGAATCATCCTTGTAGTTGTTGATGATTGTATCCCTCTTGCAGGTAGCAGACATCAGACCGGGAAGCAGGAGAAGCACGGACAGTACTCCCGCGCGTAAGATATAATTAGTATTTAACCAGCTCATATTCGTATTTTTCCGGAGTTATTGTAAATACCAGATAAGTACGGTAATCCATACAATCACTGGTAACATAATGTATTCCATCATCAAAAATCACATCGTCCTGATGGTGATGGGTATGGGCGGCCGTGCAGAACTGTATTCCTGCATACTGTTTGACATAGTGTTGGAATACTTTTGCCACATTATCATTGAACACATCCGTATAGGGACGCGCGTGCATACAAATGACCGTTTTTTCAAACTCATCCCGCCTGTTCGTTATCTCATTTTCCATAAAGGTAAAGTCCGGTACAGGTTCGGAGTAATCATACTCCAAAGCGTTGGTATTCAGGCAGACAAACTTCACATCTCCTGCGATGAAAGAGAAGTTTGTGGGGCCGAATACAGCCTTGTAGGTTTCCGCCCCCGTTCCCAGACAGTCATGATTTCCGATCAGAGCCACATAAGGCACATGAAGTCCGTTCATGATATCCCTTTGCCAAAGAAATTCCTTAGTCAGTCCGAAGTCACTCATATCCCCTCCGTGGATAACGAAGTCAATATCATTTCGTTGATTGATTGCTTTTACAAAATCTTCCGTTTCGTCATACCATCGTTGTGAGTCGCCCATTGTCACGAACCGTATCGTAGTTTTACCCTGGCAATTTGCTTCTATTCTTTCCATATTGTGGGCGTTGACCTCTGTTTCTCCGCTGATGCGGACGTCATACGGATGATAGTCTATCATACCGCATCCCGAAAGGAACAGGCACGAAAACAGTGCATATAAATTCTTCCTCTTCATCATTACTTTAATAGTTTAGAAAACTAGATGCAAAGATAAAGTTTTCTATCGGGATGGACAATCTCCCCATGGATAATAGAGACTGTTGGAACAATTTAAAGGAGAAATGGAATAGTCTCCCGGTTGTCTAAAAATTAGACGGTACTGTCTAATTTTTAGACAATATTCAGAAAGGTTGAAATGATAAACACTTGATAATGAATTGTTATTCTTTTCTGGCATGCTTTCTGCATTCTTGAAAATAGAAAAAACAGAAATAAAATATAATATGAAACAAATCTATTATGTGATCCGTACTTTATTGCGGGGGCATGGTTCCAACGTTATCAAAATCCTCTCTTTGGCGTTGGGGCTGACGATGAGCATCCTGTTGTTTGCCCGCGTGGCTTTCGAACAGAGCTTTGACAAATGCTTCAAAGATTATGATAACCTGTATCAGATCTTCTCCGTCTTTTCCGCCAATGGCCAAACCTTTGAGCCGCAGGAAATGAACTGCGGACCGGTGGCGGGTGCCATACAGGAGAACTTTCCTAAAGAAGTGGAAGCAGCCACCAGCTATTGTGTCTGGATGAGTGCCCCTCTTTATTATGGAAGTGTCCGTTTTGAAGCTAACAAAGTGACAGCCGATTCACTATTCTTTCAAACTATGGGTATCGATGTTTTGAGCGGTGTTCCGGAAAAAGAACTGATGCAGAAAGATGTTGTCTTTCTTAGTGACCGGTTGGCGCGTAAGATGTTCGACCAAGAAAACCCGATAGGCAAAGTAATCTCCTATAATAAAGAAATAGAACTGACAGTGAAAGGCACGTACGCCGACATACCTGAAAATGCTACCGTCAGACCGGATGCAGTGATTTCTTTGCCTACCGTATGGAGCCGTGGATGGGGAAACTACTCATGGAGAGGAGGCGATAGCTGGATCGCATTTATCCGTTTCCGTCCCGGAGCAGACAAATCCGTGGTGAATGCCCGGTTGAATGACCTGATAAAGAAATATCGTCCTGCGGAAGACCAGAAAGTGGTAGGTTATACCGCTTTTGTAAAGCCGATCCGTGATGTATACAGGGAAGAACCGGACGTGAAGCGGATGCGGAACATCATGTCTATCTTGGGAATAATCATCCTTTTCATCGCTACTTTGAACTACGTACTGATCTCCATTTCTTCACTCTCATACCGCGCCAAAGCCATCGGCGTACATAAGTGTAGCGGTGCAGGCAGCGGCAAAATTCTGGGAATGTTCCTATTGGAAACAGCTATCATTATTCTCTTCGCCTTGCTGCTGATGGGATTAATCTTACTGAACTTCCGCGACTTTATAGAAGACACAACCGCCGTTGAACTCGGAGCCCTGTTCTCTTTAGACCGTCTTTGGGTACCCCTGCTGACGGTAGCTATCCTGTTCCTGATAGGAGGAGCACTGCCCGGACGCATCTTTGCCAAAATCCCCGTTTCACAAGTCTTCCGCCGCTACACAGAAGGAAAGAAAGGCTGGAAACGCCCGCTATTATTCGTGCAGTTTGCCGGCGTAGCTTTCATCTGCGGACTGATGTATGTGGTGATGCTGCAATACTACTATGTCTTAAACAAAGACCTGGGATACAATCCGAAGCGCGTTGTCGTAGCCAATACTGGTTTCGGCAATAAAGAAAACCAGGACTATGCCCTGACTTTCTTCCGTGGCCTGCCTTATGTAGAGTCCGTGTCCAGTGCCGATTCCCATCCCGTCTATAGTTATAGTGGAACGATGATTCAGGATGAAAGTGGACAATCACTTTTCTCCTCCCGTTTTTGCGAAATGATGGAAGACTATCCAAAGATGATGGGTATGGTGATGAAGGAGGGGCGTATGCCACGGAATGAAAACGAAGTAGCCATCAATGAAACATACGGCGAATGGATGCACTGGGGAACAGAGCTATTGAACCGTACTGTCTATAATTCAGGCTACGTATGTAAAGTAGTGGGAGTGATTAAAGACTTCCGGATCGATAATTTCACCAACCCGCAAGCACCCTTCATCCTGATGAGTACCAAGAATTTCGGAAACTGTGTTCATGTCCGGCTGAAAGAACCTTTTGCAGAGAATCTTCAGAAACTGAATAAAGTATCGGCAGACGCTTTCCCCGATAAAACGGTCGATTTCCGTTCGATGGAGCAGATGATAAAAGAGAGTTATAACTCCATCCGCGTCTTCAGCAATGCTACCATACTGGCGGCGGTTACCATGTTCTTTGTGATGATGATGGGATTGATAGGCTACACAACCGATGAAGTCCGCCGCCGTTCCAAAGAGATTGCCATACGTAAAGTTAATGGTGCCGAAGCCTCCGGCATTCTGGAAATGCTGGTGAAAGATGTGCTCTATGTAGCCGTTGCAGCCGTTGTGATCGGTGTAGCGGCATCATGGTACGTCAATGATATGTGGATGGATATGTTTGCCGAGCACGTGCCTGTCAGTTGGGCGGCGTATGTACTGATAGCGATTGTAAATCTTCTCGTTATCGTAGCCTGCGTACTTTGGAAATCGTGGCGGATTGCCAATGAAAATCCGGTGAATAGCCTTAAAAGTGAATAATTAAAAACATAAATAAAAAGAGTATGATTGAAATAAACAACATCAGTAAAGTATTCCGTACTTCCGAAGTAGAGACAGTTGCCTTGAATCACGTAAACCTTGAAGTAAAAGAGGGAGAGTTTGTAGCCATTATGGGCCCCTCCGGTTGTGGTAAATCCACTTTGTTGAATATTCTGGGTTTGCTCGATAACCCCACCGAAGGTTCCTACCGCTTGATGGGTGAAGAAGTGGGCGGATTGAAAGAGAAAGAACGTACCCATGTGCGTAAGGGCAAACTCGGATTCGTATTCCAGAGCTTTAACCTGATCGACGAGCTGAATGTTTACGAGAATGTAGAACTTCCTCTGACATACCTGGGCTTTAAAGCATCCGAACGCCGCCGTATGGTAGAAGACATTCTGAAACGGATGAACATCAGCCATCGTGCCAAACACTTTCCGCAACAACTTTCCGGTGGTCAGCAACAACGTGTCGCCATTGCCCGTGCCGTAGTGACCAATCCGAAACTGATTCTCGCCGATGAGCCGACCGGTAACCTCGACTCAAAGAATGGGGCAGAAGTGATGAACCTGTTGACCGAACTGAATAAAGAAGGAACAACCATTATCATGGTGACACACTCACAACACGACGCATCCTTTGCCCATCGTACAGTTCATTTGTTCGACGGCAGCGTGGTAGCCAGTGTGATAGCATAAACCAGATCAGAAGCAAGTATGAGACAAATCTATTATAGCATACGTACATTACTGCATGAGCGTACTTTGAATATCGTAAGAGTGCTCTCCCTTTCTTTAGGACTAACAGTTGGTATCTTGCTTTTCTCGCAAATAGCTTTTGAGATGAGCTATGAGAAATGTTACCCGGAAGCGGAGAATCTGATAATGGCGAGAATAGCGGCACAGAATATGACGACCGGCGAAGTGCAGGGTGATGACGGAATGAATTATGACTATACTGTCTGTGATCCGGTAGCTTTTACCTTGGCGCAGGATATGCCTGAAGAAATAGAATCAGCCACCTGTGTACTTCCTTCCCAGTTTTATCATATTTATAAGGAAGACAAACTGCTGTCAAAAGCAAATTACATGATGGTCGACACCTGTTTCTTTGAAACGATGGGTATACCCGTACTAAAAGGGAACGCGAAAGATCTCATCATCTCGAATAGCATATTTGTATCAGAACATTTTGCCCGTGAAACATTCGGTAGCGCAGACCCTATTGGGAAAACCCTTTCGGCCGACAAGCAGTTGGAGCTCACAATTCGCGGCGTCTATAAAGACATACCCGAAAATTCGATGCTCTCCCGTGACTTTGTGATTACCATCCACCGCGATGGTCGCTATGCGAGTGGTAACGGTTGGAATGGGAATGATATCTTTTATGCCTTTGCACGCTTGCGTCATGCGTCGGATATAGACAAGGTGAACAGCAAAATTCAACAAGTAATGGCAAAATACAGCCCCTTGCAATGGGATGACTGGAAGTTGGAATACAGCGTTGTTCCTCTTTCGAAACGCCATCTGGATTCTGCCGATACCCAGAAACGTTTGATGATATTCGGCTTCCTCGGCTTTTCAGTGTTTTTTGTAGCCATCATGAATTATATGTTGATTTCAATAGCCACTATCAGTCGTCGTGCAAAAAGCGTAGGAGTGCATAAATGCAGTGGAGCCAGTTCCGGAAACATCTTTGGCATGTTTCTGGCAGAAACCGGAGTATTGGTTCTACTATCCGTCCTGTTTAGCTTCCTGTTGATAATCAACATGGGCGAATTGATCGAAGACCTGTTGGGAACCAGCCTTGCCTCACTGTTTGCCTGGGACATCATTTGGATACCCTTGCTCACTGTAGTAGTCCTTTTCCTCCTGGCAGGAGGCATACCGGGAAAACTGTTCTCACGTATTCCCGTCACGCAGGTATTCCGGCACTATACGGATGGAAAAAGAGGATGGAAACGTTCATTACTATTTGTCCAGTTCACGGGTACCTCCTTTGTACTCGGACTATTGCTGGTTACCCTGTTACAATATTCTCACCTGATGAATGGAGATATGGGAATCAAGATTCCGGGACTGGTAGAAGCCGAAACCTGGATGTCCGGCGAAACAGTAGAACATGTAAAAGACGAGTTGCTCCGCCAACCGATGGTGGACGGGGTATCGGCATCCACACACAGCGTACTGGGAGAATATTGGACACGTGGATTGATTGGTAACGACGGCAAACGCATTGCCACCCTTAATTTCAATATGTGCGACTATGATTATCCGAATGTGATGGGAATCAGAATAACAGAAGGCACTACCATCAAGAAAAAAGGCGATCTATTGGTAAATAAAGAACTCGTTCGTTTGATGAAATGGACCGATGGTGCCGTAGGAAAATCAGTGAGTGGGGTAGAAGGTACCATCGTGGGAGTGTTTGATGATATTCGTAATAGAAGTTTCTATTCCAGTCAGTCTCCTATCGTATTGATTGCCGATAAAGAATCGGCCAATCACACCATCAATGTTCGTCTAAAAGAACCCTATGACGAGAACCTGAAACGCTTGAACGAATGTGTGGCAAAAACATTCCCGAATGTAGCCCTGAACTTCAATTCAGTAGACAGCATGATTCGCGAAGGCTATAAGAGCGTATACCGTTTCCGTAACGCAGTCTGGATTTCGTCCTGCTTCATCCTGCTTATTGTCATCACGGGATTGATTGGCTATGTGAATGGAGAAACTCAACGCCGCAGCAAGGAAATAGCCATACGCAAAGTGAATGGGGCAGAAGCCTCCGGCATCCTGAAACTATTGATATACGACATTCTGAATATCTCCGTAATCTCTGTGCTGATAGGTACTGCCGCTTCCTATTTTACAGGCCAAATATGGTTGGAACAGTTTAGCGAACGAATTGATATGGATTTGTTACTTTTTATAGGAATAGCCCTGCTGGTACTATTGGTTATCGTGGCTTGCGTGGTAGTGAAAGCCTGGCACGTTGCCAATGAAAACCCCGTAAAGAGCATCAAAGCAGAATAAAGAATAAAAACCAACAGGCGGAGTAAAGCAGTTAATGCTTTATTCCGCTACTGTTTCCGGATGTTGTTTAGACACTTTCTTAATGTAAATCATCAGACTGACAACCGCCGTAATAAACGCCAATGCATCCGATACCGGCATACTAATCCAGATACCTTCCAATCCCCACCAGTTGGGAAAGAGTAGCAAGCAAGGCAAAAGATAAAGCAACTGCCGCGTCAGCGAAAGGAAAATACTTATTTTAGCCTTCCCGATACTTTGGAAGAAGTTACCAATCACAATCTGCGCCCCTACAAACGGGAACATCAATACAGCCAGCCGGATACCGTCTACGGCCAAATCAATCAATTCATCGCTATCCGTGAAAAGAGCCGATACGGCATGAGGGAAGAACTCGCAGATAATAAACCCGCTACTGGTAATCACGACTCCGGAGATAATCCCCAGTCGCAATGTCTGTTTCACACGGTCTATCTTCTGCGCTCCGAAGTTATACCCCACAATAGGCTGCATACCCATCGTCAGACCTAACACAATCATCACATAAAGCGTCAGCAAACGGTTAATGATACCATAAGCACCGATCGCCATATCACCCCCGTAATTTTGCAGACTATTATTGATGATAATTACAATGGCACACGCACATACATTCATCAGGAAAGGAGACATACCGATGGCGAAGATACTCTCCACAATCCTCCGTTTCATCTTCCAGATATTCCCCTCAAAATGCACCGTACTGTCTTTCTTGACAAAATGGCTCACCACCCACACCATACCGATCAACTGTGAAATCACCGTTGCCGTAGCAGCTCCCCTCATTCCCCATTCAAAGTGGAAAATAAAGATAGGAGCGAGGATAATGTTCGCTACCACCGTCACCATCGAAGTCAACATCGCCTTTTTCGGGTATCCGGTAGCACGCATCACGTTGTTCAACCCAATCATCGTATAAGTGATAGGAGTACCCAATAAGATCACCTGCATAAAGCTCCGCGCATAAGGAAGCGTCTCGCTACTGGCCCCGAAGAAAACCAATATATCATCCAGGAAGATGAAAGACAAAATACCAAAGAAGAACGAATTAGTGATACAGAGCATCAACGTGTGTGACAAGATTTCCGTAGCCCCCTTCATGTCCTTTTGCCCCAGACGGATAGACGCCAGCGTAGAACCGCCCGCCGATACCAATGTACAGAAAGCCACCACCAGATTCATCAGCGGAAAGCTGATGGCTAGTCCGGCAATCGCCATTGGGCCTACACCATGTCCGATGAAGATACTATCAATAATATTATAGATAGAAGTAATCGTCATTCCGATAATTGCAGGAATGGAATATTGTAACAGCAATTTGCCGATACTTTCTTTGCCTAAGATATGTGGGTCGTTCTTGCTCATGCGCTAGTAGATTTTGTTGGATAAAAACGTATGTTACGTTTTTTTTAGCTTTGCAAAGGTACGAATTATTTGCCTGATTCGATGATTATTCGGAACTTTGCAACGACGGATACACAAGGTTTAACGTTTAGGTAAAAAGAAAGTTTATATATGAATACAACGAAAACGATTGCGGCACTCTTCGATTTTGATGGTGTCATTATGGATACAGAAACGCAGTACACAGTCTTCTGGGACGAGCAGGGACGGAAATATCTGAATGAAGAAGATTTCGGCCGCCGTATTAAGGGACAGACATTATTGCAAATCTATGAAAAGTATTTCTCGGACCAACCCGAAGCCCAGCTTGAAATAAGCGCCGAACTCTACGTTTACGAGCAAAAGATGTCCTACGAATACATCCCCGGAGTAGAAGCCTTTATAGCCGATCTTCGCCGTAACGGTGCAAAGATAGCCGTAGTCACCAGCTCCAACGAAGAGAAGATGGCTAACGTCTACAATGCCCACCCCGAATTTAAAGGAATGGTAGACCGCATCCTGACCGGAGAGATGTTTGCCCGTTCCAAACCGGCTCCCGACTGCTTCCTGCTCGGGATGGAAATCTTTGAAGCCACCCCCGAAAACACCTACGTCTTTGAAGATTCTTTCCACGGCCTGCAAGCCGGAATGACTTCCGGGGCAACAGTGATCGGACTTGCCACCACCAATACACGTGAAGCTATCACTGGCAAAGCACATTATATAATAGACGACTTCACCGGCATGACCTACGACAAGCTCCTGACCCTGCATCGTTAAGAGAAAGAATAAATCCGAAACGCATTATTGCACTTGATAAATCGCTTCCTTATATTGTTAAGGAGCTTTTATTATACCTCACAGAATCCTTCCAACCGCCTCCCCAGCTATCCAAGCGAGGTGTTTGAAAGGATTTTTTGCATTTCCTTCTCTGTTATGAATTAAATGTTATAACTTTGCCGCGATTTTTGAAGGCGCTTGACGTCGTTTTAATTTTTAATCATTAATTTTTAATTTAAAAAGACATGGCTGGTTATATATCAGATGACTCAAGAAAGGTGACTACTCATCGCCTGGTTGAAATGAAACAGAGAGGTGAAAAAATATCTATGCTGACTGCTTATGATTACACAATGGCACAGATTGTAGACGGTGCGGGAATGGACGTAATCCTGGTAGGCGACTCCGCTTCCAATGTAATGGCAGGTAATGTGACAACACTTCCTATCACACTCGACCAAATGATCTATCATGCCAAATCCGTGGTACGCGGCGTGAAACGTGCGATGGTAGTGGTTGATATGCCTTTCGGATCCTATCAGGGCAACGAGATGGAAGGACTTGCTTCTGCCATCCGTATCATGAAAGAAAGCCACGCTGACGCTTTGAAGCTCGAAGGTGGTGAAGAAATCATAGACACGGTGAGACGCATCGTATGCGCTGGCATTCCGGTAATGGGACATCTGGGACTCATGCCTCAATCCATCAATAAATACGGCACCTATACCGTGCGTGCCAAAGACGACGCCGAAGCCGAAAAACTGATTCGCGACGCCCATCTATTAGAAGAAGCAGGCTGTTTTGCCATTGTACTCGAAAAGATTCCCGCAACCCTTGCCGAACGCGTAGCATCCGAACTGACCATACCTATTATCGGTATCGGTGCCGGTGGACACGTAGACGGTCAGGTATTGGTGATTCAGGATATGCTTGGCATGAACAACGGATTCCGTCCGCGTTTCTTGCGTCGTTATGCTGACTTGTACACGGTGATGACCGATGCCATCAGCCGTTACGTTTCTGACGTGAAGAATTGCTACTTCCCCAACGAGAAGGAACAATATTAAATATAGTATATGGCAGTTAAATTGTGGACAGTTCATTTTATGCGGATATGTGTAGCTAATTTGCTGTTGTTTATATCCTTGTATGTGTTATTTCCGGTGCTTTCCGTAGAGATGGCCGACCGTCTCGGAGTGCCGGCTGCACAGACAGGAGTAATCTTTCTCTTTTTCACCTTGGGGATGTTCCTCATCGGTCCTTTCCATGCCTATCTGGTAGATGCATACAAGCGTAAGTACGTCTGTATGTTTGCTGCTGTCCTGATGGTAGTGGCGACCATCGGATACGCCTTTGTCACCAACCTCACAGAACTGATTCTGTTGGGCACCGTGCAAGGGCTTGCCTTTGGCATAGGCACAACAGCCGGCATCACATTGGCCATTGACATCACCAACTCCACACTGCGCAGTGCGGGAAACGTCAGTTTCTCCTGGATGGCACGTATGGGAATGATCGCAGGCATTATCCTCGGAGTATGGCTTTATCAAAGCCAATCCTTCCAAACCCTGCTCACTGTATCTGTCATAACCGGAGCTGTCGGAATCCTCATGTTATCAGGAGTCTACGTACCTTTCCGTGCGCCGATTGTCACCAAACTCTATTCCTTCGACCGCTTCCTATTGCTTCGTGGATGGGTTCCTGCCATCAATCTGATCCTGATAACCTTCATTCCGGGACTGCTGGTTCCCATGGTACACCCTTTCCTAAACGATTTCGTACTCGGAAACACAGGAATCCCCGTACCGTTCTTTGTAGGAACAGCCCTCGGATACATCGTTTCCCTGTTCTTTGCACGTCTGTTTTTCCTGAAAGAGAAAACACTGCGACTGGTCATTATAGGACTCGGATTGGAAATCGTAGCCATGTCCCTACTGAATACAGACATCTCCATAGGCATTTCCTCCGTACTCTTAGGACTGGGCTTAGGCTTTATCCTGCCGGAATTTCTGGTGATGTTCGTAAAGCTATCCCACCATTGCCAACGCGGAACAGCCAACACCACCCATCTGCTGGCAACCGAAATCGGCATTTCCCTGGGAATCGTTACCGCCTGCTACATGGAATTGGATACAGATAAGATGCTACATACCGGACAGATAGTAGCATCCATTGCTTTACTCTTCTTTGTATTGATTACCTATCCTTATTATATAAAGAAGAAAGTAAGATAGGAGAGTAGCCGGAATTAATTCCGGCTAACTTGTTTTACTCCCTTTATAGTACGTAATTTCTTGATAAGAGCCTCCAAACGTCCCGTATCACCCACCATGACCGTCAGTGTTCCGGAGAACAAACCGTCGTTCGAGTCAATACCGATGGAGCGCAGCGTGATACCATTCTCTTTGGATATAATAGAAGTGATATTAGTCACGATGCCAATATCATCATGCCCTACAACCCGCAGCGTGATAGGATATTGCGTACCTACCGATTTCCCCGCCCAACGAGCCTTCACAATACGATAACCGAAACGTTCGCGCATCTGATTGGCATTCGGACAGTCCGCCCGGTGTATCTTGATACCACCGCTTACCGTAACGAAACCAAACACATCATCCCCGTAAATCGGATTACAACATTTAGCCAACTTGAATTCCAACCCTTTCAGATTCTGATCGATTACCAGAACATCTTCCTTAGACGTCGTTTCCTCTTGTTGCGCAGCCTGCAAGTTATACCCTTCGGCACTGCGATACACAATTTCATCGTGCGTATCACTGTCCCGCTTCTGTTGCTCCACATACTTATCCAGAATCTCGTTAACGTCCAGTCCACCGTCGGCAATCCGCTGATAAAACTCCGTCACATTCTTGAAGCCCAAACGCTTGATGAGGCGCATCATGGTCGCTTCATCATATTCCAACTTACGATTCTTGAATTTCCGTTCCAGCGTCTCCTTGGCAAAAGCGTGCTGGCGTGCCACCATCTCTTTGAGAGCCTGCCTTATCTTGGTACGCGCTTTGGAAGTCGTCACGATGTTCAGCCAGTCCTGCTTCGGCGTCTGGGTGTTTGAAGTCATGATCTCCACTTGGTCGCCGCTGTTCAGTTTCTGTTTGAGCTGCACATTCTTGCCGTTCACTTTCGCGCCGATACACTTGCATCCCAACTTACTATGGATATGGAAAGCAAAATCCAATACCGTAGCCCCTTTGGCGAGCTTGAACAAATCCCCCTTGGGCGTGAAGACAAACACTTCATCCTCGTAGAGATCCATCTTAAACTGATCCATCACTTTCAGTGAATCGTTGTCTGCATTCTCCAACGCCTCCCGCACAGAAGTCAACCACTCGTCCAGACCCGTTTCACCCTTGATACCTTTATATCTCCAGTGAGCAGCCAATCCGCGTTCCGCGATCTCGTCCATGCGGCGGGTACGTATCTGCACTTCCACCCATTTCCCTTCCGGGCCCATCACAGTGATGTGCAACGACTCGTAACCATTGCTTTTCGGGATAGAGAGCCAGTCGCGCAGACGCTTCGGGTTCGGCTGGTACATATCCGTAACAATCGAATAAACCTGCCAGCATTCCTGCTTCTCCTTAGCCGGGTCCGGCTCCGAATCGAGGATGATACGGATGGCGAACAAGTCATAAATCCCCTCAAAAGACGTTTTCTGCTTCTGAATCTTGTTCCATATCGAATGAATCGACTTGGTACGCCCCTTGATGTCAAACTTCAATCCTGCTTCCGACACCTTCCTCTGGATCGGTTCGATAAAAGCAGCGATATACTTGTCGCGGGACGCCTTCGTCTCGTTCAGCTTATCCTTGATAAAATAATACGTTTCCTTCTGCGTATATTTGAGAGACAAATCTTCCAGTTCCGATTTCAGCTTGTACAATCCCAGCTTATGTGCCAGCGGAGCATACAGGTAAGCAGCCTCGTTCGCCACTTTGAGCCGGTCCTCCTCGTTGCCCGTGTCCTTGATTTGGCGCATCACATTCACACGATCCGCAATCATAATCAGGATTACACGCATATCCTCCGCAAAAGAAAGCAGCAGATTACGGAAGTTTTCCGACTCGATAGCCGGACTCTTCGCATACAGCTCGTTCGTTTTCACCAATCCCTTGATGATACTTGCTACGTCATCCCCATATTCGGCGTTCACCTCGTCGATAGACAATACATGCCCCTTCACGATTTCGTGCAACATGATACCGATCAGGCACGAACCTTTCATACCGATTTCCTCGGCAACGATCACTGCCGTTTGTAAATCTCTGATGACGGGATTCATCCCGAAGTTATTGCGTTGCAGACCGTTACACTGGGCCGCTTTGATAAGATGTCTCTTTAACTTTAGGCAATCCTTCCAGGAAATGCTATCTCCTGCAGATTGTAACAAATGCCGGTAGAGTGAAAAAAGCTCCTTTTTTTCCTCTGATGTAAAAAAGTCGTCCATATTCAATCTTGTTAATTCGATGTAAAATTAGTTTTTTTCCTGCACATTCAAAAGGAAGTAACAATTATTTGTTATCAGTAACTTATAAATATGGTTTGGTTATCAATATGTCACATTTCAGCCCTAAAAGAACCAAAGTGAAGAACAATAAAAAAGAACTATTTTAAAGAACCGATTATGATAGGGCAGATTTTTTTCAATGAAGTCAAAGCTAGTTTTAATTTGAGGAAGCCAAAAAGTGACAAACCAACGAATATTTATCTAGTATGTCGAATAGATAAAAAACAGGTAAAGTTATCTACAGGAGTTAGGGTATATCCTGACCAGTGGAACACAAAAAAGCAGGAAGCGTATGTAAGTCCAAGACTAACCGAGTTGGATAATATGAATAACGCAATAGTAAACGATGAGATAAATAAACTCAAAGCAGATTTTATTGATTTTAAGCGTTATATTTGCGATAATCCAAATGAGATTGATAATAGCTTATTTTTACTAAAGAAATATATTTACAAAGACAAAATAATGAAACAACAAGAATTGCAGAAACCTATTCAATGGCTTCGTAGAGCTATTAGCCAAGATAAAACGATAAAATCAGATGGACAAAGGAATACATTGGCTATTTATTTGGGACATTTAAAGGTTTTTGAAGAATTTCTAAGAGCAACAGATAGAGATGATATAACGTTTACTGACATAAATTTGGCTCTAATCAAAGATTTTGAAACTTATCTGTTTAATAAACAGGTAGGTAAGGGTAAGACTACTAAAACAAGTACTGTTGGTAATAAAGTAACTGCTTTAATTTCAATTATAAAGAGAGCAGAACCATACGGCTTAATAGACACTTCTGCAGCAAAGTTGAATCAGTATAAGAAGCCCAAAAGTAGAGAAGGTGGTGATAATGAAATATATCTGTCAGAAGAAGAAGTAAGCAGAATGTATGCTTTAGAACTCAAAGGCTTAGAGGAAAAGGCTAGAGATGTTTTTGTATTACAATGTTGGACAGGGCAGAGGTTCAGTGATATGCAATTGTTAAATAATGGTACTATTAAAGACTTTGATAATGGGAAGATATTGGAAATAGTGCAAAAGAAAAGAGCACATAAAGTTTCGATACCGTTGTTTCCTATTGCTTTAGAGATACTGGAAAAGTATAATTATCAATTGCCAAAGGTTCGTGAAAATACTATGTTGAAATACATAAAGGAAGCAGGACAAAAGGCAGGTATAATAGGCAAACATATTGTAACAGAAGATAGAGGTTCAAAAATAACTAATACTACTTATTGTAGATATGAATTGATAGGTACACATACAGGAAGACGTTCATTCATTAGTAATATGCTGAAACGTGGCTATGATAGTCATATACTTATGAGAATAACAGGGCATACTACAGAAATGGCATTTAAGAAATATGCTAAAATAAGTTCAGAAGATGCAGCTAACTTGATGCTAGAAACAGAAGCTAGCAAGATTGACCAAGCTAATAAAATCAAACAATCCAATGACATTGTACCTTCTAGTAATGAGAATATAGCAGAAGCAATAAGTAAAGGTATTGAAGCTGGTTTGAAACATAAAAATGATATAGCTTATGACTTGTTATTTAATAGTCAGGAAAGTAATATTGAATCTTACGGAATAGATAGAGATGTGGATATAAGCCAATTCGATTTAAATAAGAATGAACTAGACTTTCTTAATAGGTCAATGGATAATTTTGAAGTTGGAACACCATCTTTAAAGGTAAGGAAAATGCTGAATAAGTTACTGGAATTGGGAATAGTGGTACGGCTTAAATAAAAATATTTATATGAAAAAGCCCACCTTGACTTATATCAAAGTGGGCTTAAATTGCTTATAATTAGGTTTGTTAAGACGCTAGTTTGGCATCCTGTAGATTTCCATTCATCCATTTGCCATTCTTTCTAATAAAGATTCCAGCCAGATTGGTAGGTATCATAATAACACCTTTGGTTGTTTTGTAGTAGTTGTAATTGGCAGTAGTGTAATTGCAATACGCTGTTTCAGAACGTAGATTCTTTACTATGTCTGCATTATATATAAAGCATATATCTTCGCCAAAGAAGTTGACGTACCACGCTGCTTTACAATCGTGAGTATCCTTGACAGCCAGTAGGCTTTTAAGTTTTTCAGTTTCCATTAAATGAGTGGGATAATTAACGTACCGTATATCCCTGCATTTTATTTCGGCTACTATCTTATCTTCATTGTGTATTAAATAGAAATCTACGGGATTATATCTGCCAGTAGATTCCTTGTATTTGGTTATATTTCCATCATCTAATAATGACTTGAATAAGTCCCTTCCTTTACGTTCCATTGCTAAAAAGTTATCCATTTGCTAGTAATTTGATTACTAGCCTGTTTCTATATTACATATTCATAAACATTAGCCATTGTGCATTTTCATTACAGGCTAATTAGGTTAATATATTTATTGTCTTGTATTGATAATCCTATCTGCTTCTTTCGTGATGTGTTGCTTAATCTCTTTTACTGTGAATCTTACTAAGTAAGTTGATAATAGTGCTGCTGCAATCAGTGTAATGTAAATCATAATCGTTTATTTAATTGAATGTTGTTTTGGTGTATCTTTACTTGAATACTATCTTTGGTCTGTAAATCTCATATCCTTTGACTGTTTTACTGTCAATCCACTTAGCGACAGGTTTACAATCAAACCATCTATCAAGGTCTGTAGCTTTAACTTTATCGGTAATACCTAGTATATCGTATGCTTCTTTAATCCAGTCCTTAATATCAGCGTTACTAAAGAATCCAGTCTTTATCTGCTTGCTAAGTATTTGTACTATCTTCGTATCTCTGTTTTTATCCGATTCCAGACTGATAAGAGCTTTTTCTATAGCTGTTTTGATGTATCGCAAACTTCTAACTTTATCAGTTCCTAATTTATGATATGCAGGTACTACTAACGGCTGTACTCTAACTATTTCGTCTGTTTCTGGAGTAATAACCAAATTCTGTAATAGTTCCGTATATCTAAGGAAAGCATCTTTAAAAGACAACTTCTTTCCTGCTTTATTCATTGTTTCGTTTAGTCTTTCATATTCTAATTCAGTAATCATATTCCCGTTTGCATTGTGTTCCTTTCTTAAAGCGATACCATCATTATAGATAACCTTTTCCAATTTGAAATTATAAAGGTCTAACTTTACCAGCATATCATTCAGGAAATAGTTTCCTTCTTTATCACACACTGCATAGGCACTGTTAAGCATTTTTTCAGCCATACTTTTAGCTTTCTTGCTACTATTGTTGATAGCAGTAATTAATTCGTTTGCACCTTCTATTTCATCATTCATTCTTTGTACCATTTCTTCATAGGTAATATCTAGATTTAGCTTCCTTTTTCCCACACTATTAAAAATGTGTACCATTATGTTTCTAAATGGATTGGATTCAGTCCTGATTCTACCAGCTATCTGGTAAATGTCAGTGGATATATCGAGCAGGGTATTAGTATTGCTGGAATTACTAACCACGAAGCACATACCTGTTTCACTGAAATAATCAGCACCTTCAAATGATTTGGAAGTAATGAAAGTAAATGGTTTATTGGCGCTTCTACTGTTGCTGATAGTATATCCTGCTAATTTATTTCTGTTTGACGGATTATCTGCACATACAATCTTTACTTCCTCGTTACCAAGTTGGCAATATTCTAAGATAGAAGCTATATCTGTAACTGAATTTATAAAGAAGTATGCTTCCTTACTTTTATTACCATTTATTTCCAGATAACCATCTTTCTTATAAGCGTTTATATAATTGGCTGCCTTTACATAGGGATGATTGGTTTGGTCTAACTTAACTATTAAGGTATCTGTGTTATCCCATTGAGCTTCTACCAGTTCCACATCTGAAAGAATAGACGGTGTGAAATCTGCACTGATTGGAGTGGCAGACATAAAGCAGAATGATTTATATTTTCTAAAGCTATCCAGTACACCGTCAACAGCTTTCTGTCTATAACTGTATGCTTTTAGCAATATATGATATTCATCTATAAGCAGTCTGAAATCGGTAGGATTTAGGTACTGTTCTAAATATTCCATCTTATCATAAGTACACATTATCTTTTTTATTCCAGCATTGGAAGCATATTTCTTTAGTTCTTTTTTGGCTTGGTAAGTAAAAGTACCAAATAATCCAAATACAGACTGTTCTTTGCCATCATAGGAGGTAATAGTAGTAAGACCAGATTCTGTTAAGCCCGTCTTATTTACGATAAGTTCTGTTGTAGGTACTGCAATGATATAGGATTCATCATTAAAGAGGACTACAGTAGTACCACCACAGCCAGTAACTACTTTATTAAAGATACAATTATGTGGTAAATCAGGTAAGTTTAAATATCCATTAGTTGAATTTATATTTAAGGTTTTCATAGGTTTTTACATATTAAATTTAGGTAGTAAGTAATCTGAATAGTAGTAAATCTGAATTTAGAAGCTAATCTGGTTAAAATCTTTGGTCTTGAGTTCCTTACTTTTTTGGTATGGTATAAGGTAGCATTTGCAAATTTTGGTAAGGATTGGGATAAAATAATAAGCGTATCACTACGCCTATTATTCGCTATTTCAATTTACTAATTTAAGAAAATGCAGGGAAGAACTGCATTTTTAACAATGGAATCCCAAAGGGATTATATGAATTATGAAAAATGATTCGAAAAGAAGGAACTAGCTACTATTATTCACTAGTTCCATATTTTAGTCAGAATTTCGCAACAATAGAAGCATTTATGATAGTAGCTGCTTCTTCTAATTTGTTGATACAAAGATAATAAAACTTTTTGACTATAAAAACTGGAAGATACACAAATTTGAAAAATAGTGTACAGGTGTTTCTAAGTTTTGTGTTTGCCTACCAGATGTGCGTGAATGCTGGATGAATGAAGGTAAAGTATGTCTTTTTATCGTCTCTTTCCAGTATCCCGTTTTCAAGGGCAAAGTATATGCTATCGTGCTGTATGCTTACTTCGTGGACTATCCGATTAAGTGAGAGGTCTACAACATTAGTGCCTATTCTGGTATATGATTTAAGCCGTATAAGTGCTCCTAATTGGTTCTTATTGCCATTAATGTTAAGCAGGTCTGAATCTATGGTTATATATAGTTTATCAGGTTCTGTGTATCTGTATGTGTTATATGTCCCAGTTCTATCTATTACTAAGTATCCTAGTTCATCAAATTTCTTTAAATGCTTGAATACAGTAGTTTCGCATATACCACAGGTACGTACTACATCTTTAATTGTTGCGTCTGGATTATTGGCTATTGTTACTAGTGTACAGAAGTAGGTGAACGCTTCGTTATTAGTAAGATTCTGAATGTATTGGATGTTTAATTTAATTTTCATTGGTGAGATGTGATATTTATTGTTTTAATCTATTTATATTTGTATCTTAAATTAATAATTATTGTTATGGGAGGAAAAAATAAAAGGTGTTTTGTGATAATGCCTATTAGTGATACAGATGGGTATGATAACGGACATTTTACTACAGTTTACAACCATCTTATAAAACCTGCTGTTATAAAAGCAGGTTTTGAATCTATACGGGCAGATGATACATTTAAAACTAATATAATAATAAACTCGATAATTCAGAATATCCTTGATAGTGACATAATTGTATGTGATTTAAGTTCAAAGAATGCAAATGTTTTTTATGAGTTGGGATTAAGCCACGCTTTTAATAAAAAGGTGGTATTAATTAAGGACAATGTAACGAATATACCATTTGATATATCAGGAATAAGAGTGTTGTCGTATGATAAAAGTCTCAGAATTGATGAAGTTGATAAGTCTATTCCTGAAATATCTCGATATATAGCTGATACATATGCAGATGATAATGATGCTATTTTTCCAAAAATGGATTCTATAGCTCTTCCTAATGGAGAAATAGCACATATTGGAGATTTTTTATATGATAAGATAGACCACGTTTTTGCAAGGGAGATTATTAGAATTGAAGAATCACGTATTTATATAGTTGATAATAAAAATGTGCGTATATTATATTTAAATTCAGATTATGCTAAAAATTATACTATTAAAGACCCACTTTTGGAATAACATTATTATTATGTAGTAGACTATGGCACTGTTCACATATCGACATTAAATTATCTGGATTATAAGCCACTTCTTTGCGTTTCATTCCTTTATAATTCATAAAGCTATCTATATGATGGGCGTGAAACGCAGGAGTGATTACCCCTTTGGATAAGCACACTTCACATAAAGGTGACTGCATTAGCTTACTAGCTCTAAGTTTGTGCCATCTGTCAGTATTATAAATCTTCTGTCTTTCTATCCTGTTATTCGATGGATTATGCTGTTTCTTCGCTTTCTTTAAATAAGGCATTATTGTAGTATTCTGTAGGTATTATATATTCTCCACTTTCCGTAGCTATTTCCAGTGGAAGTATCTTTTTATTCATCGTATAGCTTTGCAGTTGTACATATTTTCTAGCTGTGTTGAACTGTATCTTTACTGATTCTATAACGGCTTCTTCCGTTACTTTATCCAGTCCTATTTCCAAACATTTGATTATAGCTTTATGAAGTAAATCTTCTACAGTTTGGGACATATAGATAACATCTTTATAATTATCGGCACATTGCTTTAGTAAATCTGGGTAGTGTTTAGCTATGATAGCCATAATTTGCTTATGTTGTGATGACAGTGGTTTGGCTATTGCTGGATTATAGCTGTACTGGTCGTATTGTGGTTTCCAGTTAATCTTCTTATCTAATTCTTCTGTTGATATGTGAAATATTTGCGCTGTTTTATCTATTCCATAGTCATATATATACTGCTCTAATACTTCTTTACTTGGGATTGTCTTTTTCATTTTTAAATCGTAGGTAGTCATTCATTGTTTGCCTGTTGTAGCCATAGAAGTCTTTCAGTATTGCTTCTACCAGTTTTTCTCTATCTAACTCGTTGTCTGTCTCTTTATATTTGTCTATTAAATCCAGATTCCTGTCAAAGAAATCAGCGATTATCAGTCTTAATATTTTAGACCTGTCTTTCTTTAATAAATCGCACAGCTCATTCAGTAGCAGTTCCGTATTCAGGTCTATTTTAAACTTAATTTCTATCGGATAATTACACGTTCTTTCCATAGTGTTTGATTTTTAATTCTTTACAAATTTACTGAAATAAAACGGGGTGTCAAAATGAATGTATTACATTCTTGATTAATTGTGTTATAGTCTTTTTATGTGTAGTTGAGTACCTTTTTAGCTTTACTATTTAGAAAATAAAAAACGTAATACTATGAAGAAATATTCAATTCCCAAAGGTATAGAGAAAGAAGCTGCCGAATACATACAAGGAGTACTTGCAGAACTTGAAAATAGAGGTGTTTTAGAGAATATAGATAATGCTGCCTTAGATATGCTGGCAAGAAATTACAGCACATTTATCAAGGCATCCAAACAGTTGGAAATAGACGGTTTGACAGTCACCAGTGATAGAGGTAATATAGCACCACATCCATTGGTAAAAGTAGCAAAGGATGCACAAACACAGGCTATGAAAGTTATGTTGGAATTTGGACTGACAGCCAAAGCACGTACCAAATTACCAAAGATGGATAAAACGGATGATGAGGAATCAACGCCATTGGAACAGTTCATTGTTGCTGGTAAGAAAGAAGTTAGATGATGAAACTTTACTATGAGTATGCAAGTAAGGTTCTTAATAATGAAATAGTAACGGGCGATACAATAAAACTGGCTTGTAGGAGATTCCAGAATGACTTATTGAGGGACGATTTAGAATTTAGGGAAGATGTAGTAGACAGGGCTATTAGCTTTATTGGCACTTTGAAACATTATACAGGCAAGCACGCTGGCAGTAACTTCATACTGGAAGGCTGGCAGCAGTTTATTATAGCTAATATACTGGGATTTTACTGGAAGGGTACAGGAACTAGGAGATTCACCAGTTCATACATAGAAGTATCCAGAAAGCAAGGCAAGACTGCTTTAGCCGCTGCCTTATGTTTGTATTATCTAATTGCTGATGGTGAAGATGGCGCAGAAGTTTTGCTGGCTGCAAACAGTAAGGAACAGGCAAAGATAGCTTTTGATATGTGTTCCAAGTTTAGTAAGGGACTGGATACCAAAGGCAAATATTTGACAGCTTACAGGGCTGATATTCTGTTTAAGGCTACCAATAGTAAACTGAAAGTACTTGCTGCTGATGATAGCAAACTGGATGGATTTAATGCCAGCTTCGGTTTACTGGATGAATACCACGCTGCCAAGACAAGTAAGGTAAGGGATGTAATAAAGTCCAGTATGGGTATGCGTGAAAATCCACATCTGTGTACTATTACTACTGCTGGATTCGACAAAACTTTACCTTGTTACCAATTAAGAACCGTAGCTATAGAAGTGCTGAATGAGTTAAAGTCAGATGATGAAATGTTTATTGCCATCTATTCTTTAGATGCTGATGATGATTGGAGAAGTGAAAAGAACTGGATGAAAGTTGCACCTAACCTGAATATTACTGTTACCAGCAAATACATTAAAGGACAAGTACAACAGGCTATTAATAATCCTTCTGATGAAGTGGGAGTACGTACCAAAACACTTAACCAATGGTGTGACAGTGCTACAGTCTGGTTGTCTGATGAAAGTATTATTAAGTGTACACAAGCAGTAGACCTGTCAAAGTTTAGGGGATTACCCTGTTATGTTGGAGTGGATTTAGCTGCTACCAGTGATTTAACTGCTGTATCTTATTTAGTCGTTGATGGTGATAAATACTATTTTAAAACTCATTACTACCTTCCTGAATCGGCATTTACAGACAAGACAGACAAGGAACTTTATAAGCTATGGAAAAGGGCTGGCTTACTTACTATAACTGCTGGTAATGTTACTGATTATGATTATATAACTACTGATATGCTTAAATATTCAGAAGTAGTTAATATACAGGCTGTAGGATATGATAAGTATAATGCTACACAGTGGGCTATTGATTCGACAGAAAAAGGATTGCCACTTGAAGAATACGCACAGACATTAGCCAACTTCAATAAGCCTACCAGAGAGATGGAACGGCTTATATTATCTGGTAAGGCAGTAATAGACAACAATGAAATAAACAGGTATTGCTTTAGGAATGTGACTTTGAAGTCAGACCATAACGGCAATATCAAACCTAACAAACAAGTAGACAAAAAGAAGATTGATGGAACTATATCTATGATACAGGCTTTAGGTATGTATTTACAAATACCACACTACACAAACCAAATATTTACATTTTAATGAAATTCAATTTCCATCCATTTAAAAAGAAAGAAGCTGGACAAGAAGAACGTAGCTATAACTTTCTTTCAGATTCTCTATTTTATAATTCAGCTACTACATATTCAGAATCAAAAGCTATGTTGTTATCTGCCGTTTACAGATGTGTAGATGTGATAAGTGATTCTGTTGCACAGCTACCGTTAGAACCGTATTATGTAGATGATGAGGGCTTTAAAACCAAGTTCACCAAGCATCCTACATACTGGTTGTTGAATAGAGAACCTAACGACCAAATGAGCAGATTTACTTTTATCAAGACGCTAGTTACCAGTGTACTTCTTACAGGTAACGGTTATGCTCTTATTAACAGAGATGAAAAAGGTGATGCCAAAGAACTGATATTTCTAAAGTCAGATTCAGTATCAGTCACTTTTAAAAACGGTAAGAAGATGTACAACATTACAGGAATGAACCAACTGGTAGAAGCTATCAATATGATTCATATCCTGAATTTTAGTTATGATGGGATTACAGGTATAAGTACTTTGAAGCACGCTAGAAATACACTGGGGTTAACTGCTGATTCAGAAGCGCACGCAGAAGGATTTTTCAAAGGTGGTGCTAATCTGGCTGGCATTATCAAAGTGGAATCCTCATTGACGGCACAACAGAAACAGGACATTAAAACAGCTTGGAGTAGTGCTTTTAATTCTATTACTGGTACTCCTAATGGCGTGGCTGTAATGGAAGGCAATATGACTTTTCAGCCTATTACGGTGAATCCGTCTGATGCACAATTACTGGAAACCAGACAGTTTAATGTGATTGATATTTGCAGATTCTTCGGTGTGTCACCAGTCAAGGCATTTGATTTGTCCAAGTCCAGTTATAGTACAGTAGAAGCTACTCAACTAGCTTTCTTGACTGATACGCTTTCACCACTACTGGAAAAGATAGAACTGGAATTTGAACGTAAACTATATAAGCCTTCTGAAAGGAATAATATAGATGTGCGTTTTGATACTTCAGTTCTCCTTAGAGCAGATAAGGCAAGTCTGGCTAGCTACTATAATACGCTGTTCCAGATTGGTGTGATTACTCCAAATGAAATCAGGAAGAATCTGGATTTGCCAGCTATTGAAAATGGCGACAAATCATTTGTACAGGTGAATGTACAGACACTAGATAATGCAGTTACTAAGCAAACAGAAAAAGACAATGAGGTATATAATCAAGGGGAATGATTTTAGCTTTACTTGGACTATAAAGGATTGCAACGGCTATGTAGATTTATCTGCTGTTACTGATTTGAAGGTGATGTATCAACATTCTACAGTTCCATCCAAGAAATATGTAGCAGATGCCAAAATAGTTGATATAGTCCTTAAAGAGAGGGAAGAAGATTTAGGGGATACTGTTCTTTATGACAGTACTTTAGTGAAAGGCATTGAGTTTGAGGTAACAGCCGAACAACAGCAGGAAATGCTTTTGGGAGACTATAATGTTATCTGTACATTTATAAAGAATGATGATAGTCACTGCTATAAAATGATTAGGGCTTATACCATAGTAGCAGATAAAGATGGTCTTAAATATTGCTGTTCTGAATCAAAGGAAAGACTGATTAAGCTAAGTCAGTTGATAAATGATATGGGATTTATCACCAGAGATGATTTGCCTATCAAAGTAAGCGAGTTGCAAAATGACTGTAATTATGTCAATATAAATAGTGTACCTACTAAACTTAGTCAATTAGTGAATGATAGAAACTTTGCTTCCAAAGATGAAGTTCCCAAATATACAACGGAGCTTTCCAATGATGCACAGTTTACCAATGTTGTAGACTTGGCAAAAAAGGTTGATAAAGAATCTGGCAAAGGATTATCTACTAATGATTATACTAATGAAGATAAAACCAAGCTTACTAATTTATCTGATTTTGATTCGACAGGTATTAATAAGGAACTAAAAGAACTGGAAGAAGCACTGGCTGCTAAAGCTGATATTAGTGAAATACCTAATTTCACATCCGATTTAATAAATGATTCCAAGTTCGTAACAAGTTCCGATTTACTTGCTGAAAATGTAGGATATGACAGTACAACAGTGAAAGACACATTGGATTCATTGCTGTACGAAGCTATTAATATAACTTCATTTACCAGTAACGTAGAACCAGTACAGGAAATAGGAACTAACATTAACAGTATAACACTTACTTGGAAGTTAAGCCAGCCAGCAACGGAACAATTTATTAATGATGTACCTGTGACAGGCAGTTCTTTCACATTTGATACTCCATTCAACAGCAACAAATCATTCACATTAAAAGTAAATGATGGAACTACCATCAAATCTAAAACTATTGATATTAAGTTTATGAATAATATATATTACGGTGTATCATCTTCTACTACTTATGATTCCAACTTTATTGAATCTCTTACAAAAGAACTACGGCAAGCTACAGAAATGAATTTCAGAGTAAATGCAGGCAAGGATGAATATATCTGTTTTGCATATCCTTCTCATTATGGAGAAGCCGTATTTAGTGTAGGCGGATTTGAAGGAGGATTCAGAGAAGTAGCCAAGTTTTATTACACCAATGAATCAGGATATAACGAACAATATACAGTTTACTGCTCTGATAATCCCTGTCTGGGAGATACTAGGGTAAAGGTAATATATGTATAAGGGATTACTACGATACTATGAAAGAAACACGAAATTGTAAAATTGAAAAAAGAAACGAAGATTCCAGAATTGTTGAGGGTTATGCAATAGTATTCAATTCTGAATCTAGAGATTTAGGCGGGTTTACAGAAGTTATAGAACCTACGGCACTGGAAGGAGTGCTACAACAGTCAGATATTTTGTGCCTGCTGAATCATAATGAGGACAGGGGTATTCTGGCACGCTCCAAATACGGTGTAGGCAGCCTGAAACTGGAAGTTGATTCTACAGGTCTTAAATATAGCTTTGAAGCACCTTGTACAAATCTAGGAGATGAATTGCTGGAAGGTTTAAAGAGAGGTGATATTACTACTTCATCTTTTGCTTTTACCATTGATTCTGATACTTGGACAAAGAAGGATAATGGTTCTTATATCAGGACTATCAATAAGTTCAAAGAACTGTTTGATGTATCACCTGTCTATAAAGAAGCGTATCCTGATACGAGTGTAGCACTTAGAAAGCTGGAATCATTCGATAAAGAAGATTTGACTGATTACTATATGGAGCTAAGACACAAACTACAATAATGAACACTTTAGAACTGTTAGACAAAAAAGAACAGTTAAAGCAACGGGCAGAGGAAATAGTTTCCAAAGCAGAAAAGGAAACCAGACGGTTAAATGAAGGTGAACACGCTGAATTTAATTCTATCACCGTTGAACTGGAAGACATAGATAAGGAAATAAGAAAGATTGCAAGCGAGACAAAACTAACAAACACAAATAATACATCTATGAAAAAAGAGAAGTTTTCACTTTTAAAGGCTATTAATGACGTAGCCAATAGCAGACAACTGGACGAAAGAGCGCAAGAAGTTGTATCTGCTGGTATTGCAGAATTTAGAAAATCAGGACAGAACTATTCTGGACAAATCGTATTACCGATTGAGGAAAGAGGTGATATACAAGCAACTGTAGAAGGTGCAGGACAGGAAACTGTAGCAGAAGATAAACTGGCTCTGTTAGAACCATTGAGAGCTAATTTGGTAATGGTTAAGGCTGGCGCAAGTTATCTGTCTGGACTGGTAGGTAATGTTTCTATTCCTGCTTATTCTGGAAGTAATGTTAGCTGGGCTGGTGAAGTATCTGCTGCTACAGACGGTGCAGGTGATTTCAGTGAAGTAAACTTAGAACCAAAGAGACTAACCGCTTATGTAGACGTTTCCAAACAATTCCTGATTCAGGATTCTGCCAGTGCAGAAGAGATGCTTAAACGTGACATTGTAAATGCTATATCAGACAAACTGGAAGCTACAATCTTGGGTAGTGCTGCTGGTTCTGCTACTATGCCTGCCGGTATCTTTAATGGCGTTACTGCTGAAACAAAGGATATTACTTATAAGAGATTGGTTGATATGGAAACTGCACTGGAAGAAGCTAATGTAGCAGGAAACAAATGTTTCATTGTATCGCCATCTGCAAAAGGTATTTTGAAAACTACTGCTAAAGACGCTCTTTACAATGTAACTGACGGTGGTGTACATACCTGTGTTGGTTGTGCTGGTTGTCTGATGGAAGAAAATGAAGTGAACGGTTATCCAGTATATTGTACATCCAATGTTACCAGTAAAGGTGTTGTAATGGGACACTTTGAAGATTTTGTTATTGGACAATGGGGAGGGATTGACTTAACAGTAGACCCGTACACACAAGCGGCTAACGGTAAAGTTAGATTGGTTATCAATGCGTATTTTGATGCAAAACCAAGAAGAACAGGTTCTTTCCAAAAAGCTATCTTAAAATAATATGTACGTCAAACTGGAAGAAGCTAAGAAGCACCTTCTTTTGGATGATTCTTTCAAGGATGATGATTTATATATACTTGGACTAATTGATGTTGCAGAGGATGCAGTAGCACGTAATTTGAATCTGAAACTGGATGAATTAGCAGTGGATGGGGAATTTACCCCACCTGCTGTTATTCACGCTATTCTGCTGCTGATTGGTAATCTATATGCCAATCGTGAGCCAGTATCTTATTCATCCGTTAATAAAGTGCCATATACATTTGACTATTTAATTTCACTTTATAAAAACTACAAAGAAGTATGATTGATTATATACATAATAGAGACGGTAGGGCAACATCTACGCAGGTTAGTAGAATGGATGATATTACAGAGGATGTATTCACGCCCGAATTTTATTTTCTCATTAAAAATACCAATGATAATGAAGTAACTGTAGAAATTAGACCTGCTGGACAAGAAAAATTTATAACTACGGTTCTTTATCCTGGCTGGAATCCTGAATTATGCAGTGCAGTAAGAACAAAGGGTGAAACTGGATTACAGTACGGCTATTAATACTATACACTATGAGGGCAGGGCTACTGACAGAGACAATATTACTACAGGAATCAGTACCAGTTAAAAATGAGTTTGGGGCTACTTCTATGGAATGGGTAGACTATCTGCAAACAAGAGCCAACATTAAGTTTAATTCTGGTAACAGGGTTAATCAGAATAATGAAATATTTACTTCTTATACACTGACTTTCACAATCAGGTACTACCATAAGGTAAACGAGCAAATGAGAATTATCTATCAAGGTAAGAAGTATAGGATACTGGCTATCAATTCAGACAGGGCAAAACAATCTACAGAAATCATAGGAGAGCTTATTAATGAATAACGGTGTAACTGTAGACGCTTCACAAGTGCTAAGAATGTTTAGTGAACTTAATAGCAGACAGCAAAAGAATGTGTATAAGAATGCACTACGGAAAGCTGGACGAATTTTGCAAAAGGAAACGAAAACACAACTAAGAAGCGTAGTAGGTAAGGCAATAAATCATAAGAATAGATGGAACGGCAAAACTTTAGGCAATGGTGTAAAGATGAAAGTGGACAAGGAAGCAACAGAAGCGAAAGTTCATATAATGGGCGACTTTAGGTTAAAGTTCTTTGAGATGGGAACATCTGCCAGACAGCTTAGAAAAAATGGAGCTAACAGAGGTAGAATGAACGCTTCTCACTTTTTCAGGACTGCCAAAGATAATAAGGAACGTGCCATCTTCGATAATATAAATCAAATGGTTGAAGAATCAATAACAAGGATTGCTAATAAAAAATGAGCTTACAAATAGGAAAGGCTATCTATCATTTATTAAAGAAAGATAGCAGGATAAAAGAAAAGGTAGGTTCTAAGATATATCCTTTGATAGTTGAAGAATCCACCACTTTTCCTTTTATCATTTATAAAAGAACCAATATCACACCAAACTACACTAAAGGCAGTTATTCCGTTAATGAATCTGTTACGGTTGATGTAGTTATAGCTTCTAAAGATTACATAGATACCATTGAACTGGCAGACTATGTAAGGGATGCTTTAGAAGGTAGAAGGGGTAACTTTGCAGGAGTAGAAATAAATGATATAAGGATGATTAGTGCAGATGAAGAATACATAGAAGATACATTCATTCAGAATTTAACATTCGACATAAACACAAATGGCAAACAAAATACTTAGAGGTAATGACCTGATGATTTTTAAAGATACAACTGGTGCTGGTACTGCTTATAAAGCATTGGCATTTTCAACCAGTTGCCAGCTTTCCTTAACTGGAAACACTTTGGAAACTTCATCAAAAGACGGTGGCAAATGGACTAGTAAAGCGGTAAGCAAATTAAGCTGGTCACTTACAACTGACAATTTATATAGTGTAGAAGATTTTAATGCTTTAGTAAATAGCTGGATAAGCAGGGAAGAACTTACTGTTGCTTTTGCTGTATGTACCAATGCAGATAGTGACACAGGTATGCCTGCCGATGGCTGGACTGCTGGCGGTGGATATACAGGTAAGGTAGTTATCACCAGTATTACTGCTAATGCTCCAGATAATGATAATGCTACTTACTCTGTTACTCTGGAAGGAACAGGGGCTTTATCGCCTAAAGTAGCGTAATATATTCACTGGGGAAGCTGTTGCAGTTTCCCCTTTTTTATTTATATACTATGGAAATTCAAATTAAAGGTACTGCATATAATATACGATATACTATCAGGGCTATGTTCGTATTTGAACAGATAACAGGCAAGATATTCAGATTGGAGAATCTGACGGATTACTACCTGTTTTATTATAGTCTGTTGGTAGCCAATAATCCAGATTTGCAAATGACATTCGGGGACTTTATTAATGAATGCGATGATGAACCAGCCTTAGTTATCCAGCTACAGGAATTTCTTTCTAAAGAGATGGAAAAGCAGTCTGCATTCATTAGTGATACTGTAGATTCAAAAAAAAAGTAACGATTAGTGAACTATATGCTTTAGTAGTTCTGGAAGCAGGTATAGCACCTGATTATTTTCTGGACAGTATGCAGATGTATGAAGTGAAGGCAGTCTTGGAGAATCTGCAACATAAGAATAAGACTGGCTGGGAACAGGCTAGGATGATAAGCTATATCATAGCCCAAACTAACAGTACCAAGCAGTTATCACCTACTGATATTATGAAGTTTGATTGGGATGAAGCCAAAGAAAAAGATACTTCTATCAGTAAAGACGATATAGCCAGACTACAGGCTAAAGCTAATCAATTTATAAACACACAAAACTAAATATATATGGCTGATTTAGTAACCAGACTATTACTTGATTCATCTGGTTTTAATAATAACATAGTCAGGAGCAGCAGGCAAGTACAGGAGTTTCAACAGATAACAGGCAATATAGTAGGTACTATAGGAAAGTTTGCTGCTGGTATTGGAATTGCAACTACTGCCAGTGACGCTTTTATGAAGATAATAAGAAGCTCACAGGCTACTAATGATGAATGGGACAATACATTAAATTCTTGTAAAGGAACTGTAGACTTATTCTTTCAGTCTATGTCTGCTGGCAGTTTTGAAGCATTTAATAACGGTGTTCTTTCTACAATAAGGAATTTGAAAGAACTTGAAGCATTGCGTGATTCGTTGAATGATGCTAAGTTGTCAATGGGATTCAATACAAAGGTTTTTGAAACGGAGTTTACGAAATATGAATCTATAATCAGGGATACCACCAAAAGCAAGCAAGAACGGGAAAAGGCATTTAAAGACTTGCAAAAGTTGAAGGAAGATTTTAAAATAGATGTTACTGATGTTTTGGGAGGTGCAGAAGAAGAACTTATTCAATCATTGAATATTAGAACAGGACGAAAAGACTTTAATATTAATGATATACATAAATATATATCAATCAATAATAATGATTTTTCATCTAGAAATGAGAAAAAGGCATTAACGGAGTATCAAGACCAGTTAAAGGCATACGAAAAGGAAATAAACCAAATACAAGGCAGGATTAATTCTACCAGAGGTGATACTAATGAATGGACAGGTGAAACCAAAAAACAGATGAGGGAAAAACTGTCTTCTATTAAGCAACAAATGGAACTATTCAAACAGCAAAATTCAGAACTTGAAAAGCAGAATTTCTTGAATCAGGATAATGATGCCAACAGAGGTGAAATGATTAAAAACTATGAGTATGCTTATGATTTGAAAAAGCGTATGTATGATTTTGATAAACGTACATTGGAACTACAGAATAGCCTTAAACCTACTGGAGGAAATAATAAGGTAAAAACAGAAGAAGTAATTCCTGCTGGTTCTGTTGCTGAATTGGATAAACTGATAACGGAAGCTAGAAAGAAGTACTCCAATGCCATCACTGACGAAGCCAGAGTATCTGCACTAAAACTGATACAGGAACTGGAACAGAAGAAAATAGTTCTGAATATTACCGCTAAGTATAACAGTAGGGAGCAGGGAGAATTAAAACCTGCTGGTATTCCATCCGTTAAAGGATTTGATTCAAAGGATATAGGTAAACTGACTACTCCATTAGTAACAGAAGAAGATGTAAAAGTCAATAATGATTATGCAACATCATTAGGTGCTATTGCTACTGTTATGGGTTCTATATCCCAAATGACAAATGAAGGTGCTTCTGCTTGGTTAACTTGGAGTGCTAATTTAATGACAGCTATAGGTACTGCTATTCCTGCTATAGAAGCTCTTATTGCTGCAAAGAAAGCGGAATCTATAGGAAATGCCGTAGCCAGTGCCACACAAACACCTGTAGTAGGTTGGCTGTTGGCTGGTGCTGCTGTAGCTTCTGTTATAGCAGCTTTTGCCACTATGCCACAATTTGCCAATGGTGGTGTAGTTGATGGCAGTTCCTTCTTTGGTGATAAGGTACTGGCTAGGGTGAATAGTGGTGAAATGATTCTGAATAAAAGTCAGCAGTCCAATTTGTTTAACCTGTTAGACGGTGGTTCATCTGTAAAAGGAGGTGCTATGTCTGGAGAAGTTGAATTTAAGATTTCAGATAAAGCACTGGTTGGAGTTTTAAAACAACACAATAACAGAATAAACAGACTAAGGTAAAATGGGCTATCAATTAATATATAACTCATCTTTTAAGGATATAGATGAGAATACTATCAATGTTGAAATATACAGGGATTCAGGAGGTACTTTGATAGCTTCTGAATTACTTTGTTCTGCTGATGCAGTTTCAATTAACTATGAATCAGATGACGATGTGTTCAAACCAATCAAATGTTCAGATTGCCAGATTAATGTCTTAACAACTAAGGTACTGGCTAATCTCTACACAGCATTAGGAAACCAGATATATTGTACTATCTCAAAGAATGGTTCTTTATTGTGGTGTGGTTATTCAGTCCCCTGTCTTTACAGTACGGATTATAATGAAGAATATAATTTGTTATCCTTGCAGTTCAATGATATTCTTTCATCTCTTAGTAACTATAACTACACCTATCTAAATGAAAAGCAGTCTATAGTGTCTTTTTATCAGGTAATCAAACATATCATAAGCCAGATTGATTCCAATAGATTAATAAAGAATGTCTATGTACACAACGCAAAGAAGATAAATGATACTACTGATTTACTAAATAACTTATTCATCCTAGATAGAAATTTCTTCGATGAAGCGAATGAAGCAGAGAACTGTAAAGACGTATTAGAATATATTGCAAGGTATCTGGGTATGACTTGCTATTATTATGGTGATTCTATTTATTTCGTGGACTATGATATTATTAAGAATATCAATTCATATACTAAATATACCCTGTCAGATGATAGTAATACGGTGGTAACACTTGATAACACCATTATTAATGTTAATCAGAATATTTATGAAAGTAATGCTAGTATAGCCATTGGTGAGCTATATAATAAAGTAGTGGTAGTTGCTAATTCAAATTCTAATAATACTATAATTCCTGAATGGAATGATGAGGATGATATTATAAATCAGAATGTAGACGCAAATAAGTATTATGAATCGACAAGGGATATTAGTGGTAAGAATTATACATTATTGAATGCTTTCTTTAAATCGAAAAATAATTGGTGGTGGGCTAAACCTTCTATTCTCGCAGTTCCAATAGAAGAAGTAACGCCACAGAATGCAGATAGTAACGGAAGTTATTGGCAAAAGGCAGCGTATTATGAGACTGCCAATGAACCTTCTTCTTTAAATTGGAAGACATATTTTACGATAAGTGATTACGGTTTGATGGGATGGAAAACAACAGACGGAGTTCAATTGTCATTGAAAAATAAGCTGCCTATAGCAGTCAAAGGTGGAACTTTCATTATTGATATAAATTATAGACTGTCTGGTGATTGGAATGCAGCAGAATGTATTGTAACATCTGATGAACAATACTATGATGGTAAATATTCCACTGGATTTACAGATACGATGTTTAAATGTAAACTTGCAATTGGTGATAAGATGTACTATGATGGTGATGGATGGGTTAATTATCAAGAGTATCATAATAAAGTTGCAAGGAATTATTATAAGATATGTAACGGTCCAAATACTTGGGCAGGTGCAACTTGGTATAAGTATCTGGATGAATACGGCTACTGGCGATTTGTTACTAAAGGGGAATATGATTCTATTTCTGGACGTGAAAAGTATAGCGGTGGATATGCAGATAGAAATTATGTGTATTCATATATGAATAGCAGTAATGAGCGTGTATTTGTCGAGAAATGGTTCTATGATGAATGTAAATTGCAAGACTGTTTTTATCTGGTGCATAAGAATAAAGTAGGGGATAAGGTGTTTGATACAGATTATTCATTGACTAATACAGTTTCGTGGCGTATGAATCTGGCAGAAAGTGAAGATGGTGTTGCCGTTTCATTGCCATCTGATAAAATGACATTAGGGGAATTGACATTTGAACTTTACGCTCCTAATCAACTTGGAACTACTCCTATGAGACGTACTGATAAATCACCTGTCAGGTGTAATTCATTTCATATTAATGATGTTAAATTGAAATATACTACATCTGATTATGTGAAGGATATTTTTAATGATGAAACGTATGATGAAGACTTGAAGTTTGAGAATGTAATTGATGAAAATATAGTCAATGATTTTGATGATATTGAATTTAGAATCAATACTTATAATGAGCACGCAGGCAGCTATAGCTATGTTCTTACTAAGGTGGGAGATGAATATTACTTTGTTGATACGTTGACTGATGGAGTTTCTAAAGATAAACTGAAAGCAGAAGAACACTGTATTAATAAGTATGTGAATTACTACAGTAAACCACGGTTCAGATACAGTAACTCAATAAAGAATAGGGATATATCGCTTAATTCAATCCTGAAAGAGAATACCTTGAATAAGAACTTTGTAATCAATTCCATCACCTACGATTTGATTAATAATAAATGTGATGTTGAATTGAATGAAATACGATAATATGGAAATTAAATCTAACTATATACCACATAATTTCAGGAACAAGTATTTAAAGAATGTAGGTGGAAGTTATTCAAGCACAGTTTTACAGCCAACAGTATCAGGTGAAGCTGGTACTAAAGTTGTGGTAATTGATGATTTGGAAACTTCCAGCAAGGATAAGGCATTATCTGCCAATATGGGTAAATACTTGAATGAAAACAAACAAGATAAGAATGAATATGTAGATACGATAAATCAGTATTTAAGCACAGATTCTGATGTGAAATTTAACTCTGTCGCTGGCAAGAATGGAGAGTTTGACAATCTGAAAGTAAAAGGAGGGCTGGATGTCTTTACTATTACGAGTAATGAGGTAAGGGGAACTAATGGAATTTTATATGTTACCGATTCAGCACAGGTAACAGGTATAACTTCCAATGAAAATAATGTAATGGTTCTTACAGTCAGTGATTCTGTCTTTAGGGTGGATGATATTCTACTTAGCCAGACTTTTGATTCATCTTCAAAGAAGATAGTTTTAAAGGTTAATACTGTGGATGGTACGACTATTACCTGCAATGTAATAGAAGCACTAGGCAATATAGAAACTGGTGATGCTTTAGTAAGGATAGCCAATACGAGTGATGCAGCCAGACAAAGTTCTATCCTGCTGAATCCGTATGATGGCTGTATTGATATACGTACAGGTTGTACTTCTGAATCAGATTCCACAATATCCAGTAGAATAGGTAATCTGGATGGAATTACTGATACTGATTTCGGTGAACTGTCTGGTGATGGACTTTATTCTAATAATGCTTATCTGTCTGGTGCAATAAGAAACCTGTCTGGAAAATGGGAATTGAAGGATGATGGTTCTGGTAAGTTGGCAAATGGAAATATTAGCTGGGATACAAATGGTAATCTAAACTTAAAGTATGGTACGAGGAAGGAATTTAAAACTATAGATATTGATGATTATGATTTTGCAAACGCATTTGAAGTTGATTTAAAGGATGGGTTGAATTTCTTCTTTACGAAAAATAAGGATAATGACCCTAGAACAATAATATTACCTTGCAGTGATACATTTATAGGGCTTGAAGTTGAAATGATATTTAAGGGAAATCCCGGTTTAATAAGACTTGAATGTGCAAATAATTATGCGTTTATGTATAACGGGCAAGATATACGCTATATTTCAATCGGACATTATCCAAGACGATTAAAATTAGTTGCAAGAAAATATAATTTTTCAACTAAGGGTATGTGTAGTTGGTGGATAGATAATGCAGCAGAGTTTAAAATCAGTAGTGACGGTACATTTGCAGGAACATTCAGGTCTATTTGAGTTTATGAATCAGCAACAAATACAATTAATAATAGCCTGCATACTGGTTGTCGTAGGTATAGGATTACTGATAGCAGGATTCTGTGTAGTACCTGTAGGTATTATACATAGTTCTGTTTTGGTAGCATTTGGTGAGGTACTTACTTTTGTAGGAGCTTTATTTGGAATAGATTATCATTATAAGAGTAAATAAATACGATTTTCTTTTATCTTTGTATTATAATCAATAATAAGTTTATGGAAGACATTAATAAAGAATTAGCTGCAATATGGGAAGAATATGCTAGTATTGATAATGAAGTATTAAAAGAAAGAGGATATTTGTACTGTAATAATATACAGCAAAAGGATATTCTAATAACGGGGATTAATCCTTCATTTACGGATAATAAGAAAGGGCAAGAACCACCTTATGAATTTATAAACTGTAATTCAGGACGTTATTGGATTCCAATAAAGAATATGCTTAAATCTAATGAATGTGATTATATAAATAGTGCAGCATATTTTGATTTATTCTATTTTAGAGAGACTAACCAAAAGTATATCAGAAATGTTATTTTGAAACATAAAGATGGGGTACAATTCCTAGTTAGACAGCTTCGGGTTACTCAACAATTAATGGAAGAGGTCATACGACCTAAAGTTATCATTATAAAGAATAAAGAGTCTTATGCTTATTGGGGAAAATTATCCGATAAAGGATATATATGGATGGGGTATGAATTTGAGTCAATAGGTAATTGTTCGTGTGGGGAGATTTGTCGAATAACAGGATTTATTGAGAGTGATGAGAGAATATCACCTGAGTTGGTACAAAGTAATCTAGTGGGGAGTATTGTTCTGTTCTCTAAATATAATAGGTATTTAAAGAAAGAGGAAAAAGTAACAGTCGAAATTATTCGGCAACTATTAGATTTATAACGTATTGGAATAATATTAGCCTGTAGTCTTGATTGATTACAGGCTTTTTTTGTACCTTTGCAGCAATTCCAGATGTCTAATGAGTTAGAATTGGAAGGACTTATTAAGATAACGAATAGCGTTTGAAAATATTATTCTGTAATGAAATCTGGACAATTTCAAAGCACAAGAGTAATAAGCAAGAACGCCTTCGCTTTCTATGTTGTTATATACATTCTCTACAGGAGAACTATATACTTCATAGAAGCGTAGGTTTATTGTTATATTGCTTGTGCTTGGCAGTCCAGAACTCTTAGAAATAAGAGTGCCTCATTACGGTAATATTTCAATAATTCCTACGCTTCTTTTATTATTAATAGCTGACAATAGGGAATGAGTTGGCATTAATACAAGTATCTAAGAAACAGACAGTCTATCTACTAATCAACTACAGTTCTATTAAAGAAGTGTGCAACTTCTGTTGTGTTCCTCACACTTATTCCAGATTAACAATGCTCTCTATAAGGAACGTAGAAGCATAAACGGATTATGTAATAATGAAAATATTCAGATTAATAGGTTTATTTCTTGTAGGAAGTAGTACTCTATTCTCTTGTAGTAATAATGAGGATGAACTACTGTCTAAGGAACAGGAACAAAACGACCAAGAAACTTATACTGTATCATTCGATTTAGGAGGTGAATTTATTTCAACTTCTGAAACTCCTTTGAGTAGAACCGAAGTTATTCCTAAGAAAATATATGGGATTAACGTGTATTACAAGAAAGATAGCGAACAGAATTATCAAAACTATGCTTATGGATTATTTGACAATATTGAAGATATGACTATATCTTTAATTGGAGGGTATAAGTATAAATTTGAGTGCAGTATGGTACAGAATGATGTTGATACATTGTATTATAAACAACAAATTAATGGCAATATCGAGTATTATGAACCATTTCATAAAGGCTCATATAACAATAGTTTTTATGGTACTATATTAGAGAATAAATTCAAGATTTCTACTACTTATAATAGTACTTGTTTTATAGGGCTACGAAACAGTGCTTCAAGAACTAGGAGCGATTATTTCAGTAATGCCTATCCGAGAATGGATAGATTTTATGGTGAGCTTACTGACTATATACCAACAAAAGAAGGAGTTGCTAAGATTGATTTGAAGCGTACAGCTTTTGGTTTTAAATTTATAGTTACTCCACCAACAGATGGAACGCTATCTGTAAATAACAATTATTCAGGTATTGACCCCAATATTAAAATATCATCGGATGATAGTACTGTAGAAATGTCCTCTATGTATACATTTTATGATGTTTATAGATGTTGGGAAGTTGAAAAATATACAGAGGATTTCACGATAAAACTGACGTGGGTGCGAGCTAATGGGGCAACTCAAACATTTGAGAAGGTAGTTACGGCTAAACGTAATGTAATGACTACTATTAACGTAAATGTAAATGGTAGTAGTACAGATTCTTCATTAGGGGTCAAGGAAGAAGATACCCCAATGGGAAGTGAGAATGTTGATATGAACTTTAATGGAGGGGATTTAGATGATAACGAAGTAAATCCTAGTAAGTAAATAATTAAAACTATTTTAAAATGAAAACATTAAGATTTATTGGAATGGCAATAATTGCCGTGATTATGAGTGTGAATTTTGCTGCTTGCAGTAGTGACGATGATGATGAAAATAAAAGTGATTCTCCACTAGTAGGTACGTGGATGATGACGAAATCTATTAAAGATGGTCATACCCGTATTCCTGGACAAAATGGATTTGACAACGGATTAGGGCTTGTTTTTTCAGCTAATGGTACATTCTATAATTTAGTGGAAAATGAAAAAGCAGAAGATGGTAAGTACTCCTATGATGAGAAGGGGAATACTTTAACGCTTATATACACAGATGATGAAACATTATTCTGTTCTGTTAAGTCATTTAGCGAATCTGCTCTTATCATTTCATATACAGAAGGTTCATCTACTCGTGAAGATTATTTTGTTAAGCAGTAGTAAATAACCTGTTGGTTTATTGGAAAACAGCATTTGAAGCAATTCATTTGCTGTTTTTTTATCATACAGGGTAAAGTGTTGAAATGTTTTGGGTATATTTGCTGATGTAATCATTTAAATAATAAAACTATGAATATTGAAGAATTTAAAAAGACATTGGAGATTATAAAAGAAGATTGGAATAATGAATCTCATTCGTATAAAAACGAGAACTATTTTATTTATATAAAAGAAAATCTTGAAAGTTCCTATGTAGAAAGAACTTTAGGGACGAAGTCTTTAATAAATATACGATATATTATTCCTATAGGAGCATATAGCTATTCTTATAAGAATAATAAAGATACCTCTCTTAATACGATTGGTTTCTTTAATAACAAATATGAACCTTGTGAAGTAATATTTGGTACTTGGGAGTTATATAAAATGGAATTTATGCATAGTTATTCTGATGGTAAAGCGAGCTATTATCCTATACCTTATATTAGGAAAATTAATAATCCTACTTGCAAACAGAAATTTGATACAGGTTATACTATTGAAGATTTTGATGAAATTTTAGCTGCTATTTGGAAATATATAAAAGAACAAAAGTAGGTAATGAAGCCAGTAGATAAGTTCTCAATACAGTATAGCGAGCTACTAGAGTATATATATCCAGTGACACAAGAATATTTCCCTGATTTTGACTATGACGAAGAAACAGGACAGACATATATATTGCCGTCACAAACGCCAGACACTTTTAAAGGAAGATACAACAGAGGAATATTGAAAGGTAGATTCTCGTTTGATTCATACATAAAGAATAAAGAATTACAAGAATTGCTTGCTGTATTGGGCTTAGACGCTGAAAAGTTCTGGTATCTATTGCTTTTCTGTTATGATTGCAGTTGGGGTAAATGTATGGAGGGTATAGAAATAAAAGAATCCCCTAAAGAACAGATAGAAAAACTTGTTAATGCTATCAGTGAGGACTATAAAAGAGATACTCCGTTTGGGGCAGTCTTTAAAAGCCCAATTTGTATTACGTTGAAAATAGGTAGGAAGAATATCTTGATAGATAATAAGACGGCTATTGCTAGTATAGCCAAGTTTTGTGCAGACGGATTGGAAATAGTAAATTCAGACCAAATGAATACTGGCAGCGTTGACTTGAGCAATCCACATACTGAATCATTCTCCGTATTCGCTTATTATTTCTCACAAATGATTATCACTGCCTTGAATTATCAAGAACAGGTAAAAGAAAAGAGAAAGAAGGGAGCTAATATGTCTGACAAGGAAAAGACGCTGATTTCTCATCTACTATACTTCACTGGCATCGTGAACAACGAAAGTGTGTTGGTTGATTATGACTACTTGAAGTCTTTGTTGAAGCAATATAAGGATAAGGACATAAGGAGTTTGAATGCATTCTATTATTGATTGAGACTTATTTTATTGTTTATTTCTGCTTTCTTATTCTCTAAATACTTCATTCTATAGCTTATGAAGTGGGGGAATAAGAAAGCTGTGTTTTTTTATCCCTGTTAGTACTCTTAATAAAGAATCATCTTTGCAGTATAACAAATAAAGCTGGAGCGCACCAGTCTAAAAACTGCAAAAGAAATATGAGAACAAAAGAAAGTATGAAGAATGAAATCTTTACTCTGGAATCAAGAGAATTGAACGAAGGAAAGAAAGTTGCTTTTATCGCTGGTGGTATCAATCGGGACATTAACAAGGTTAACTTGAATGACAAAATGAAGTCTATTGGAGAACATACACAGTATTTTCCGCTTGTTGTGGTTGATGGTGAAGATGTGGTAAAGGAGGGGTTAACTTTGAAAGACCCTGTATCTGGTTTTCCAATAGATTCTTCTAAAGCTAATGATTATTTGGTCATTATTGAAGGGCAGCACAGGTATAGGGCTATAATGGAGCTTCGAGAAAAAGATGCAAAGGCTAAGAAGAATTATGAAAATGCAATGAAGAAATGGCAGAAAAACGGAAGTAAAGTAGAAGATAAGCCCGAAGAATTTACGCCTAAAGCTCCTGCACAGATAAAGGCTATGTATCCATTAGTTAAAGATGAGGATATACGGATTATGATATCAGAAATGAATAATACGTCAGTAAAGTGGAATAAAGGAGATTTTGCTAAACAGGCTTGTGCAGCGTATCCTGATAATACTATCTTAGGTTTTATCGTTAAGTATATGAATATACAACATCAAAGAACGAAGAAAGGTGAAGTAGATGATATGTTACCGAATGGTGGATTTAAGCTGACGACACTTAGTAAGTATCTGATTTATTCTGCTGACATAAAAGAATCAGTACTGGCGGAGACGTGTAAATATGGAGAAGGCACTCTTACGAAGTATGTAGGTAATGAGCCTGAAAAAATGGTTGAAAGAGCAGAGAAGATTATTAAAGCTGGATTAGATGCTGGGTTTACCTATCGTTTTCTGGCAAAAGGTTTCTTCATTGATTGGATTGCAAATAAGAATAATTTAGGGATTCAATATACAGAACTTCTTGAAAAGTTAAAGGATGTAAATAGAGAGGTGGTAGACAGTATTATGAGAGAAGCACAGAAACATAATTTTATGGAACAGTTAAATAGAATAGGATAAACGGGAATCTTTAGTTATTGATGTCAGTTGCCAGCTAGCGTAATGTTAGCTGGCTTTTTTGTTGGTTTATCTACCGTCCGTCTCAACAATAGGGGTATGGGGTGAAATTTTATCAGGAAAGTGCTTTAAACCACAGCCCTCCCAACTTTCCACGGCTGGTAAGATTTCAAATATCCAAAAGGTCTGTAATCTTATTGTAATCGGTTAACTCTATTTATTCTACAAATTCTGTGATAACATCGGATATTTATCTATCTTTGTTGTGTTCAAATAACGCTGAAAAGTACATAAATGAATAACACTTCTTCGTAAGTGACTGATAATGAAATATGGAAGGAAAAGTAGTTTTTTTCCCGGTTATTCGGCAAGAAGTAAATAACATTTTGTATTTTTGGGCATCAATTAATAAAATTAGATATTATGATAACGACACAGGACAAAGAGTTGCTTGCCAAGAAAGGCATCACGGAAGAGCAAATTGTAGAACAATTAGCATGCTTCCAGACGGGTTTCCCCTTTTTGAAGCTGGATGCGGCAGCCTCCATCGAAAAGGGAATATTAGCTCCCGATGCAGAAGAACAGAAGGCTTATCTGGCCGCCTGGGATGCATATACCAACACAGATAAGACTGTTGTGAAGTTCGTGCCCGCCTCCGGTGCAGCGAGTCGTATGTTCAAGAACCTGTTCGAGTTCCTGTCTGCCGACTATGACCGGCCGACTACCAAGTTCGAACAGGCATTCTTCGACGGAATCAAGAATTTTGCTTTCTATGATGACCTGAATGTAGCCTGCCAGCGTATCGACGGAAAAGATATTCCCGGACTGATCGAAGACGGCAACTATAAAGCAGTGGTATCCGCCCTGCTCGAAACAGCCGGACTGAATTACGGCGCACTACCGAAAGGTCTGCTCAAATTCCATAAGTATCCCGAAGGTTCACGCACGCCGATGGAAGAACATCTCGCCGAAGGAGCCTTGTATGCTGCCGGAAAGAGCGGTAAAGTAAACGTGCACTTCACGGTATCTACCGAACACCGTGAACTCTTCAAGAAGCTGGTAGCCGAAAAGGTAGACGAATTTTCCAAACGCTATGGAGTAGACTATTACATCACCTTCTCCGAACAAAAGCCGAGTACCGACACGATTGCCGCCGACATGGACAACCAACCTTTCCGTGACAACGGCAAACTGCTGTTCCGTCCCGGTGGCCACGGCGCACTGATCGAGAACCTGAACGACCTTGATGCAGACATTATCTTCATCAAGAACATCGACAACGTAGTGCCCGACAGACTGAAAGCCGACACCGTTACTTATAAGAAACTGATTGCCGGAGTGCTCGTGACTTTGCAAAAACAAGTATTCGAATACCTTACCCTGCTCGACAGCGGTAAATACACCCACGACCAGATGATGGAAATGCTTCAATTCCTGCAAAAGAAACTCTTCTGCAAGAATCCGGAGACGAAAGACCTCGAAGATTCCGTACTCGCCATCTACCTGAAAAACAAGTTCAACCGCCCGATGCGCGTCTGCGGAATGGTGAAGAACGTAGGCGAACCCGGTGGCGGCCCGTTCCTTGCTTACAACAGCGACGGAACCATCTCCCTGCAAATCCTCGAAAGCTCACAGATCGACATGGACGATCCGGAGAAGAAAGAAATGTTCGAGAAAGGCACACACTTCAATCCGGTAGACCTCGTATGCGCCGTGCGCGATTATAAAGGACATAAGTTCGACCTGGTGAAGTATGTAGATAAAGCAACAGGCTTCATCTCCTACAAATCGAAGAACGGCAAAGACCTGAAAGCTCTCGAACTTCCCGGCTTGTGGAACGGAGCGATGAGCGACTGGAATACCGTCTTTGTAGAAGTGCCACTTTCCACTTTCAACCCGGTAAAAACAGTGAACGACTTGTTGCGTGAGCAACATCAGTAAAGAGTCTGAATTTAGAAACGCAGATTACCGCAAAGGAAATAGGCTAAATCTGCGATAATTTGCGTTAATCTGCGTTTCTCAAATAAAAAAGAGTGTTTAGAATGAATCAGATAGAGAAGATCATCGATATTGCTACTTGGAACAGAAGAGAACATTACGAACATTTCAGTGCTTTTGACGATCCGTTTTTCGGAGTGACCGTTCAGGTAGACTGTACGCGCGCGTATCAGGAAGCCAAAACCAAAGGCATATCCTTTTCCCTGTTAGTCCTCCATCGGATAACGACTGCCGCTGCTGCGGTAGAAGAATTCCGTTATCGCATCGAAGGCGATAAGGTGGTGTGCTATGACAGCCTTCTGCCCGAAGCCACCGTAGGCCGTGACGACCATACCTTTTCTTTTGCCACCTTTGAATATGATCCGGACGAACTTGTCTTTATCCGCCGGGCAAAAGCCGAAATGGAACGTTTGCAAGCCACTACGGGACTCAACAAAGGAGGCACTTTCCATCCCAATGCCATTCATTATTCGGCAGTGCCGTGGCTCTCATTCACCGACATGAAGCACCCCACCAATATGCGTTCGGGCGACAGCGTTCCCAAAATCTCCACCGGAAAGTACTTCCGTGACGGAGAAAGACTGATGATGCCCGTTTCCGTAACCTGCCATCATGGGTTGATGGACGGCTATCATGTGGCACAGTTTATTGAGAAGCTCCATTTGTAACTTCCGTTCTGAAAAGACAAACCAGACTATTATATGAGAGTAAAGATACCCAGATGGGAAATCGCCGTAATCTGTTCCGCTTTGCTTTTCCCCGGCACTTCGCTTAGTGCGCAGGAGGTAGGGCAGGAAGAGAAAGAGGTGAAGGAAATGCGGCAAGACGTAGAACAGCTCCAGCAGGACGTCCGCCAACTTCGTGAAGAAGTGCGGAGATTGCAGGAAGAAATTCATGGCTTCCGGCACAACAGCTTCCCGCAATGCGGAGCCGACACCGTAGCTCCCTACGTTCCCCACCATTTCATTCACCGGTTGGGGATAGAGGCGCGGCCGCAATACGTGTTCCCCACCAATCCTTTCCTGCAAGGCGAGAACGAACGGTGGAAACCCATCCAGAGTTCATTTGCCGCTCATCTGAAATACTCTTTCAAGTTTCGTCCCAACACCTGTGCCGACCGCATCTATGGCGGAGCTTATCAAGGTTTCGGCTTGGCTTTCACCACCTTTGGCGACAAAAAGCAACTGGGTGATCCGATGACGTTCTATGTCTTTCAAGGTGCACGCATTGCCCGTTTCAATCCCCGCCTTTCGCTCAATTACGAGTGGAATTTCGGTATTTCTGCCGGATGGAAACCTTATGACAACGATTACAACTCCTACAACGGAGCCGTAGGCTCACGGGTGAATGCCTACCTCAATGCGGGTATCTACCTTAACTGGTCGCTTTCCCGTTATTTCGACTTTATCATCGGCGGAGACTTCACGCATTTCTCCAACGGCAACACCAAGTTTCCCAATGCAGGTGTCAACACCACCGGAGCGAAAATCGGACTGGTGTACAACTTCAACCGGGAAGAAGCCGACCTCACTAAATCATTGGTTCATCCCTACGTTCCCCGTTTTCCGCGACACGTCAGTTATGACCTTGTGTTGTTCGGCTCGTGGCGTCGCAAAGGCGTCTATGTAGGCGAGAAGCAGATTGCATCACCGGGCAGCTATCCCGTAGCGGGATTCAACTTTGCTCCGATGTACAATCTCAACTATAAGCTGCGTTTCGGAGTTTCGCTGGACGGTGTTTATGACGGTAGTGCTAATGTGTACACCGAAGATGCGCTGGTGGAGTACGATGCAGGCAGTGGTTCCTCCCGTCGTAAATTTCTCGTGCCGGGCATTCAGAATCAGCTTGCGCTCGGACTTTCCGGACGGGCAGAATACGTGATGCCGTTTTTTACCATCGGTGTCGGCTTGGGAACGAATGTGCTGGGGCGTGGCGATTTGCGCGGACTGTATCAGGTCTTTGCGTTGAAGATCAACGTCACCCGGAGTTCATTCCTTCACATCGGCTACAATCTTCAGGATTTCCAGACCCCTAATTATCTGATGCTCGGTCTTGGTTTCCGTTTTAATAATAAATATCCTAAAGTACGTCATTAACCCCCAATACGCCATTACCCCCAAATGGAAAATATCATTCGTAAAATCAGGCAAATCTATCCGGTTTCCGACGAAGCACTTCAAGCGCTTCAGGCGAATATGGAATTAAGGTATTATCCCAAAGATACCCGTATCGTTCAGGCAGGCGTCACAGACCGCCTGGTATATTTCATTGAAGAGGGCATCGCCCGTTCCGTATTCCACCACAACGGAGAGGACACCACTACGTGGTTTAGTCAGGAGGGCGACGTCACGTTCGGCATGGATTCGCTCTACTATCAGCAACCATCGGTAGAAAGCGTTGAAACGCTTTCCGATTGCAAAATCTACGTCATCCACATCGACAAGCTGAATGCCCTCTACGAAACATATATCGACATAGCCAACTGGGGAAGAATCCTGCATCAGAATGTGAATAAGGAGCTTAGCCACATGTTTGTGGAGCGCCTCCAACTTTCGCCTAAAGAACGCTACGAACAGTTCAACCGTCGCTATCCCGGATTGATAAACCGAGTGAAGCTGAAATATGTGGCTGCTTTTCTGGGCATTTCCATCTATACCCTTAGTCGGGTACGTGCTAAAAAATAGCGATTAGCAGGGCTTTTTTGCTTTAGAGCAAAGAAACTTCGTAGCGCAAACCGTATCTTTGCCTTCTGAAAATACTAACTTACTAATAGAAAAACAAATGTCGAACATTTCTGCTTCAGCTTTTTCAGACACCAAGGCGCATTATGATCTTCTTGACGGACTTCGCGGTGTGGCGGCTCTTATGGTGATATGGTATCACGTATTCGAGGGCTTCGCTTTTGCCAGTAATAGTGCTATTGAAACTCTGAATCACGGATATTTAGCCGTGGATTTCTTTTTTATCCTTTCGGGTTTTGTGATCGGTTATGCTTACGACGACCGTTGGGGTAAAAGTCTCACCATGAAAGATTTCTTTAAACGCCGATTGATACGTCTTCATCCGATGGTCATTATGGGTGCCGTTCTCGGTGCTATCACGTTCTGTATTCAGGGGAGTGTGCAATGGGACGGGACGCACATAGCTATCTCCATGATAATGTTGTCTCTGCTTTGTACGATCTTCTTCATTCCTGCCATGCCGGGTGTTGGGTACGAAGTTCGTGGCAACGGTGAGATGTTTCCGTTGAATGGTCCTTGCTGGTCATTGTTTTTTGAGTATATCGGCAATATCCTGTATGCGTTGTTCATTCGCCGCTTGTCCAACAAGGCACTGACGGTGTTTGTGGTGTTGCTGGGCGTAGCGTTGGCGGTGTTTGCTGTTTTTAATGTCTCCACTTATGGAAACATAGGAGTGGGCTGGACGCTGGATGGGGTTAACTTTTTGGGCGGTTCCTTGCGTATGCTTTTCCCTTTTTCGTTGGGTATGCTTATGTCGCGCAATTTCAAGCCTATGAAGGTGAAAGGTGCATTTTGGATATGTACTATTGCGCTGATTGCCCTGTTCTCTGTTCCTTATCTGGAAGGGTTGGAGCCGCTTTGCATGAATGGTGTTTATGAAGCGTTTTGCGTGATTGTGGCTTTCCCTATCATTCTGTGGATAGGAGCGTCGGGCACCACCACGGACAAGCAATCGACAAAGATATGTAAGTTTTTGGGAGATATATCTTATCCGGTTTATGTGATACATTATCCGTTGATGTATCTGTTCTATGCATGGCTGATTGAGAATCAACTCTACACGTTAGGTGAAACCTGGCACGTAGCTTTGTGTGTCTTTATTTTGAGTATTATTCTTGCTTATCTGTGTTTGAAGCTGTATGATGAACCAATACGTAAATATTTGGCTAAACGTTTCTTGAGTAAGAAATGACGTTTTCATTTCATGAAGTTAAAAAGAAAAACTCCAGCTATGGTGACGGATAAAGTTACATTAGCTGGAGTTTTTCTTATATAAAATAAGACTTTCTTTATCTGCAAATGAGCTTTCTTCTATGTTTTCATCTTAGAAATGATTAGATGTGATTAACAGAGCTGCTTGCTCATCTTATAATTGGTGAGACACATTTGATTAGCTTTCCGCTTTTGCTCTTCATCGACCTGAAAACCTTGTTTTTCAAAAAATGGTTTTGCCGTGATGCTAACTTCCGATGTTAATCTTTTCGCACCTCTTTCTCGTGCATATGCTTCGAGATGCTTATACAAAGATGTTGCGACACCTTGATGCTGAAAGTCCTTGTGAACGAACAGCGTGTGCATATATCCGTCATCGTTTACAGAGCCAAAGCCTACAATCACGCCTTCTTCGTTTTCTGCAACCACATAATGTTGTTCTTCGAAAAGCTCATTCCAGTGTGACGTATCGTCTCCGCACGAAGCCCAATCTGCTACTTCTTCGGCTGTATAATCTTTTCGGTTCACAGTCAGAACTGTATGCTGATATAGCTCTTGCAGTGCTGGAATATCAGACAGGTTTACTTGGCGGATTTTATTCATCTTATCTCTGAATTTCTTGTATTAATGAACTTCTACTTTCTCTGCAATTCTCTTAGCCTTGTCGCGCAACGCATCCAAATCAGAATCAAGCGGAGCATAACAAAGTACCACACCCATACGGCGGTTGACACGTGTAAACGGTTTGCCGAAAATGCGGAGATAAGTATCTTCTTCTTTGGTCACTTCTTCTAGTCCGCGATATTGAGGACGTTCCTGGCTGGCAATCGGGGAAAGGATCACAGCGCTTGCGCCTATCCGTTCTTGTTTGATGCCGGGAATGGGCAGACCGAGTACGGCACGCAGATGCAATTCAAATTCATTCAGGTTTTGTGTGCCCGCCAGTGTCACCATACCTGTGTCATGCGGACGAGGAGAGAGTTCGGAGAAATAGACTCCATTATCATGGCTTAGGAAGAACTCAACTCCCCAAAGTCCTGCACCTGTGAGGGCACGGGTTACTTTCTCCGCCATCTCTTCCGCTTCTTTCAAATGGGCAGGATCAATGTGTGCAGGCTGGAAACTTTCACGATAGTCGCCACCTTTCTGCACGTGTCCGATGGGAGGGCAGAAGAGGGTAGGGCCGTTTTTTTGGGTAACGGTGAGCAGGGTGATTTCGCTGTCGAACTTGATGAATTCTTCAATGATAAGTTCGCGAATATCGCCACGGCTGCCACTGCATCCGTATTCCCAGGCGTGTTCGAGTTCGTCGGCACTCTTCACGAGCGATTGTCCTTTGCCGGAAGAAGACATCAACGGTTTAACGACACAAGGGAAACCGATTTTGTCGGCAGCTTCTTTCAGTTCTTCCAGGGTTTTGGCATAGAAGTATTTGGCTGTTTTCAGTCCGAGTTCTTGGGCGGCAAGGTCGCGAATGGCTTTACGGTTCATGGTGAAGTTCACAGCACGAGCGCTGGGAACTACCTGAATGCCTTCTTTTTCGAAGTCGTATAAACGTTCTGTACGGATTGCTTCAATCTCCGGAACGATAATGTCCGGGTGGTGTTTCTTCACCACGCGTTCCAATTCTTCACCATTCAGCATGTCGAATATTTCAAATTCATCGGCCACTTGCATAGCCGGTGCTCCTGCATAGGAGTCGCAAGCAATGATGTGCTGGCCTTTACGTTGAGCTGAAATTACAAATTCTTTTCCTAGTTCGCCGGAACCGAGTAACAGTATTTTCTTCATCATTTTGAGTGTTTTATATTAGTGGTGCAAAATTACAGCAAAAAATGGATAATATATAGATTATCGGCGTATTTAAATTTTTGTTTTATAAATAATAAGGAGAATGTGAATCTTGTACGAAAAACTTTCATGCCGGATTTTATGTTTTCTTTAATCGAAAAGCGTATCTTTGTGTATTGCAATTTTAAAAGAGTGGAGTGTATGGAAAATAAAATATATCCTATCGGAATACAGAACTTTGAGAAAATTCGTAAAGACGGATATTTCTACATTGATAAAACGGCATTGATATATCAGTTGGTGAAGACTGGTAGTTATTATTTTCTTAGCCGCCCTCGCCGTTTTGGCAAAAGTCTTCTGCTTTCTACGCTCGAAGCCTATTTTCAAGGAAAGAAAGAACTCTTTGACGGATTGGCTATGGAAAAACTGGAAAAGGATTGGATAAAATACCCCATATTGCATCTGGATTTGAATGCGGAGAAATATACTGCTCCCGAAGCACTCGATCAGGTGCTGGAAAGTGCTTTGCGTGGATGGGAGGCTCTCTATGGCGCACAGGATTATGAAAGAACATTTGCTTCCCGTTTTCAAGGTATCATTCAGCGTGCTTGTGATAAGACCGGACAGCGGGTGGTGGTGCTTGTAGACGAATATGATAAACCGATGTTGCAGGCCATAGGTAATGACGAGCTTCAGAAAAGCTATCGTGAGACATTGAAGGCTTTTTACGGAGCATTGAAGAGTAAGGATGGATGCATCAAGTTTGGTATGTTGACGGGAGTAACCAAATTTGGTAAGGTCAGTGTATTCAGTGATCTGAATAATCTGGATGATATTTCGATGCGGAATCAGTATATAGATATCTGTGGCATTAATGAGCAGGAATTGCATGACAATCTGGAGGATGAACTTCATAGTCTGGCCAGTGCTCAAGGAATGACGTATGATCAAATTTGCGCAAAATTGCAGGAGTATTACGATGGTTATCATTTTACGCATAACTCTATCGGTATGTATAATCCGTTCAGTCTGCTCAATACTTTTAAATATAATGAATTTGGTAGTTATTGGTTTGAGACCGGTACTCCCACCTATCTGGTAGAACTGCTTAAAAAACATCATTATGATCTTCGCCGTATGGCGCACGAAGAAACAACTGCCACTGTATTGAACAGCATTGATTCTACATCAGACAATCCTATTCCGGTAATCTACCAAAGCGGTTATCTTACCATAAAGGGGTACGATCAACGGTTTGGCATTTATCGCCTGGGATTTCCGAACCGCGAAGTGGAAGAGGGGTTCATTAACTTTCTGCTTCCTTTCTATGCTAATACCAACGCTGTGGAATCGTAGTTTGAAATACAGAAGTTTGTTCGTGAAGTGGAATCCGGAGATTATGACTCTTTCTTTCGTCGTTTGCAAAGTTTCTTTGCAGATACACCTTATGAATTAGTCCGCGACCTGGAATTACATTATCAGAATGTTCTTTTTATTGTCTTCAAACTTGTTGGTTTTTAGGTCAAAGCAGAGTATCACACAAGTGCAGGACACATTGATCTTCTTTTGCAGACGGATAAATTTATCTATGTGATGGAATTTAAGTTGGATGGTACGGCTGAAGAAGCTCTGCTGCAAATCAACGAGAAGTACTATGCGCAACCGTTTGAAAATGATGATCGTAAGCTCTTTAAGATTGGAGTGAACTTTAGTGCGGAAATGCGGAATATAGAGAAATGGATAGTCGAAAAATAGGGAATTCCGCCTTTAAACTTTCTTAAGGAAAGCATGATAATAGGGACTTTTCTGTGTTCGAACACAAAACTAGTTGTTTTTGCCACTATCTCCTGTTTTTGCTAATCCATTGATTTTTAACAAAGAGATAGGAAACTCGACGGGCAAATTCAGTTTATTGATAGATTATTACCCCTAAACTTGTTTTGCTATTGATTTGTAGCAGAAATTTGTCTGAATTGGTCAATCTGTAGTCATTGTAGGTCTAATAAGTGTTATCGAACGACAAATTATGAAAAAGGAAGCACAACGACACGGAATTGTTTCTACATTTGCGCAGTTGTTTCTTTACTATTTCTAAGGACAGAAGTTTATGGGATATAGAAAATAGTTGAACAAAAACTGAACTCAACTGTTTATTATAATATTGAAATAGGTAAAACGCGAAAAATGTGCATTCCTTTCATATTATAAAGTCAAAAGGAGAGAAAAGAATAATATAAATAAATTAGAGATTGCTTATGTCACAGATTATCGGACATATCTCGCAGGTGATCGGCCCTGTGGTCGATGTGTACTTTGAGGGTACGGATGCAGAATTGGTGCTGCCAAGCATCCACGACGCACTGGAGATAAAGAGGCCAAACGGCAAAATACTGGTTGTAGAAGTTCAGCAACATATCGGCGAAAATACGGTGCGTACCGTAGCGATGGACAGTACCGACGGACTTCAGAGAGGCATGAAAGTGTATCCCACCGGAGGCCCGATCACGATGCCGATTGGCGAACAGATTAAAGGACGACTGATGAACGTAGTCGGTGATTCGATCGACGGTATGAAAGGACTCGACCGCAAAGGTGCATATTCCATTCATCGCGACCCCCCTAAGTTTGAGGATTTGACTACTGTGCAAGAGGTGCTCTTCACAGGTATCAAAGTGATCGACCTGCTCGAACCGTATGCCAAAGGTGGTAAAATCGGTTTGTTCGGCGGTGCCGGTGTAGGAAAGACTGTATTGATTCAGGAACTTATCAATAATATCGCCAAGAAACATAATGGATTCTCTGTATTTGCCGGAGTAGGTGAACGTACCCGTGAAGGTAACGACTTGCTGCGCGAAATGATTGAATCCGGTGTAATCCGTTACGGCGAAGCATTCAAAGAAGGAATGGAGAAAGGTCACTGGGATCTTTCGAAAGTGGATTATAACGAACTGGAGAAATCGCAAGTGTCTCTGATTTTCGGTCAGATGAACGAGCCTCCGGGCGCACGTGCCTCTGTGGCATTGTCCGGACTGACGGTGGCGGAATCTTTCCGCGACGCAGGAAAAGAAGGTGAGAAACGCGATATTCTGTTCTTTATTGATAATATCTTCCGTTTCACGCAAGCAGGTTCGGAAGTGTCCGCCCTTTTGGGACGTATGCCGTCCGCCGTTGGTTACCAGCCTACGCTGGCTACGGAAATGGGTGCGATGCAGGAACGTATCACGTCTACCCGCAAAGGTTCTATCACCTCCGTACAGGCGGTGTATGTGCCTGCCGATGACTTGACCGACCCGGCTCCTGCAACAACTTTCAGCCACTTGGACGCAACTACCGTGCTCGACCGTAAGATTACGGAGCTGGGTATTTATCCGGCGGTAGACCCGTTGGCTTCTACGTCACGTATCCTCGACCCGCACATTGTTGGCCAGGAACACTACGACGTAGCGCAGCAAGTGAAACAAATTCTGCAACGTAACAAGGAATTACAAGATATTATCTCCATCCTCGGTATGGAAGAACTCTCGGAAGAAGACAAGATGGTAGTGAACCGCGCCCGCCGTGTGCAGCGTTTCCTTTCACAACCGTTTGCCGTGGCTGAACAGTTTACAGGCGTTCCGGGTGTGATGGTGGGTATTGAAGACACCATCAAGGGATTCAAGATGATTCTGGAAGGAGAAGTGGATTATCTTCCCGAACAGGCTTTCTTGAATGTCGGAACCATTGAGGAGGCAATAGAGAAAGGTAAGAAATTGCTGGAACAGGCAGCAAAAAAATAAAAAGATAGCATGATGAAAGAACTGCATTTGAGTATAGTATCGCCCGAAAAGAGCATATTCGACGGAAATGTGAAGATTGTCACATTGCCGGGAATGATCGGTTCGTTTTCTATTCTTCCCAGGCATGCGCCCATTGTTTCGTCGTTGAAAGCGGGAACGTTGAGTTACACGACGATGGACGGAGAAGAGCACACGATGGATATTCAGGGCGGTTTTGTCGAAATGAGTGACGGTACGGTTTCTGCCTGTGTTTCCTGACGGAAACTCCTCACCGGCACAAAGACTAAGCATTAAAAAATTGAAAAAAACGAGGTTATAATCTTACAGAAAAACACAGTAACATGGTGAATATTAGTAAAACTAAACGGAATTTTATTTGGTGGCATACCTTATTTGCGGTAATTAGCGGGGCACTCGGAGCTGTCATTCTACACTTCGCTTTGCCGGGGCATTATTTCGGAGGGTATCCGTTTATTCCGATCTATTTTTACTTCTTCGGGCTGTTTAGCATTTATGCTTTCGACGCTTGCCGTCGGCATGCTCCACAGAGAATGTTACTGTTGTATCTGGCAACGAAGATGATAAAAATGATTCTTTCGCTGATTCTGGTATTGATTTATTGTCTTGCCGTTCGCGAAGAAGCCAGAGCCTTTCTGCTGACGTTTATCTTGTTCTATTTGATATATCTGGTATTCGAAACCTGGTTCTTCTTCTCTTTTGAGTTGAATCAGAAACGGAAAAAGAAAAATAAAAAGAAAAATGAAACAGTTGCATAACATAGTAGCTCCGTTGATTCTGTTCTGCCTCATGGCGGCAGTCAGCTTGCCGGTTCTTGCACAGGAACAGGAGGGGGAAGCGGTGTCACAACAGACGCAGGACGAGATTACTCCGAAAGAGGAACAGGAGAACACGGTGGATGTGAAAGAAATTGTGTTCGGTCATATCGGCGACTCCTACGAATGGCATATTACGACGTGGGGTAACACGCACATTACTATACCATTACCTATTATTGTTTATAGTAGCACTACAGGTTGGCACACGTTCCTTTCTTCCCGTCTCGAAGAGAATGGAGGGACTTATGAAGGACTTTCCATCGCTCCCGAAGGAAGTAAGTACGAGGGCAAACTGGTAGAGTATAATGCGGCAGGCGAACAGGTCCGCCCGTGGGATATTTCCATCACGAAAGTGACATTTGCTTTGCTGTTCAACAGCGTGTTGTTGCTCATCATCGTATTGAGCGTGTCACACTGGTACAGAAAACGTCCGCAAGGAGCGAAAGCGCCGGGAGGATTTATCGGATTCATGGAGATGTTCATCATGATGGTGAACGACGATATTATCAAGAGTTGTGTAGGACCCAACTACCGGAAGTTTGCACCGTATCTGCTGACAGCGTTCTTTTTCATCTTTATCAATAACATGATGGGATTGATTCCGTTCTTCCCCGGAGGTGCGAACGTGACGGGAAATATCGCTATCACTATGGTGCTTGCAGTCTGCACGTTCCTGGCAGTGAATATCTTCGGTTCGAAACATTACTGGAAGGATATTTTCTGGCCTGATGTACCTTGGTGGCTAAAAGTGCCTATACCGATGATGCCATTCATCGAGTTCTTCGGAATCTTTACGAAACCGTTTGCTTTGATGATTCGTCTTTTTGCCAATATGCTGGCGGGACACATGGCGATGTTGGTGCTTACCTGCTTGATCTTTATCTCGGCAAGCATGGGACCTGCATTGAACGGTACGCTGACGGTGGCTTCCGTATTGTTCAACATCTTTATGAATGCGCTTGAGTTGTTGGTTGCTTTCATCCAGGCTTACGTATTTACGATGTTGTCGGCAGTGTTTATCGGTCTGGCACAGGAAGGGGCCAAAGTGAAAACAGAAGAAGATTGAAATGAAACGCGGTGAAAACGTCGATAAAAAGAATACGGAATAAACGCGCGGAATGAATGATTAAATAATAAACAAGAGAAAATATAAACCATTTTAAAACTGAAAATTATGTTACTATCAGTATTGTTACAAGCCACTGCAGCAGCAGTAGGAGTTAGTAAATTAGGTGCAGCTATCGGTGCAGGTCTTGCAGTAATCGGAGCTGGTTTGGGTATTGGTAAGATTGGTGGTTCGGCAATGGAAGCTATCGCACGCCAGCCGGAAGCATCAGGGGACATCCGTATGAACATGATTATCGCCGCCGCCTTGATTGAAGGTGTGGCTCTGTTGGCGGTAGTAGTTTGTCTGTTGGTGTTCTTCCTCTAAAAGGGAGAACCCACCCCAGCTTTTAATTTATAGTCTTTAATTTTTAATTAAAAGATATGTCATTACTATTACCTGATAGTGGCCTGCTGTTCTGGATGTTTCTCTCATTCGGGATTGTGTTCGTGATATTGGCGAAATACGGCTTCCCCGTCATCATCAAGATAGTGGAGGGTCGTAAGACCTATATCGACCAGTCTTTGGAGGTGGCGAGAGAGGCTAATGCCCAGTTGTCTAAACTGAAAGAGGAAGGCGACGCATTGGTGGCTGCCGCCAACAAAGAACAAGGACGCATCTTGAGGGAAGCAATGGAAGAACGTGACAAGATTGTTCACGAGGCCCGTAAACAAGCCGAAATTGCCGCACAAAAAGAACTGGATGCGGTGAAACAACAAATCCAGATAGAGAAAGACGAAGCCATCCGCGACATCCGTCGCCAGGTAGCCGTGCTTTCTGTGGACATCGCCGAGAAAGTGCTCCGCAAGAGTCTTGAGGACAAGGAAGCACAGATGGGCATGATCGACCGTATGCTGGATGAAGTACTAACCCCGAATAAGAACTAAGGAAGATGGAAGTCGGAATACTCTCAATGCGTTATGCAAAAGCCATCATTGAATATGCACAGGAAAAAGGTCTGGAGGACAGGTTATATCAGGAGTTCCTGACGCTGTCGCACAGTTTTTGTGAACAGCCCGGTTTGCGCGAAGCACTTGATAATCCGGTCATCACAACGAAGGAAAAGTTGGCGTTAGTCTGCACGGCTGCCGACGGTGACGGAAAATCGACCAGAGAGTTTGTCCGTTTTATCACTTTGGTACTGCGAAACAGGCGTGAAGGCTATCTGCAATTTATCAGCCTGATGTATCTGGATCTCTACCGGAAGCTGAAGCATATCGGAGTGGGTAAGCTCATTACAGCCGTTCCCGTCAATAAGGAAACGGAAAACCGGATTCGTTCCGCAGCAGAGCATATCTTGCACGCCCAGATGGAACTCGAAACGGTGATAGATCCTTCGATCGAAGGCGGATTTATCTTCGATGTCAACGACTACCGACTGGATGCAAGCGTTGCCACGCAGTTGAAGCGAGTGAAACAACAATTTATTGATAAGAATAGGAGAATTGTATAATGTCTGAAAATATAAAAGTAAGCGAAGTATCTGATATATTGCGCAAGCAGCTCGAAGGAATCAACGCCAATGTGCAACTTGACGAAATCGGTACGGTGCTCCAGGTGAGCGACGGCGTAGTGCGTATCTATGGATTGCGAAATGCCGAAGCCAATGAATTGCTGGAGTTTGACAATGGTATCAAAGCAATCGTGATGAACCTCGAAGAGGACAACGTGGGTGCTGTGCTGTTGGGTCCGACGGACAAGATCAAAGAGGGATTCGTCGTGAAGCGTACCAAACGTATCGCCTCCATCCGTGTAGGAGAGGGCATGCTGGGACGTGTGATCGACCCGCTGGGCGAACCGCTCGACGGCAAGGGGCTGGTTGGCGGCGAACTGTATGATATGCCATTGGAACGGAAAGCTCCGGGAGTAATTTACCGTCAGCCTGTGAACCAACCGTTGCAGACGGGATTGAAGGCGGTAGACGCCATGATTCCTATCGGTCGCGGACAGCGTGAGTTGATTATCGGCGACCGCCAGACGGGAAAGACTGCCATCGCTATTGATACGATTATCAACCAGCGCAGTAACTTCCTGGCAGGTGATCCTGTATATTGTATTTATGTGGCTATCGGTCAGAAGGGTTCTACCGTTGCTTCTATCGTTAATACGCTTCGTGAGTACGGAGCACTGGACTACACGATTGTGGTGGCTGCTACGGCTGGTGATCCGGCTGCATTGCAGTATTACGCTCCTTTTGCGGGTGCTGCCATTGGCGAGTATTTCCGTGATACCGGTCGTCATGCGTTGGTGGTTTATGATGACCTTTCCAAGCAGGCGGTAGCTTATCGTGAGGTTTCTCTGATTCTTCGCCGTCCATCAGGTCGTGAGGCTTATCCGGGTGATATCTTCTATCTGCACTCCCGTCTGTTGGAACGTGCTGCCAAGATTATCAGTCAGGAGGAAGTGGCTCGCGAAATGAACGATCTTCCGGAAAGTCTGAAGGGAATTGTCAAAGGCGGTGGTTCGCTCACGGCATTGCCTATCATCGAAACGCAGGCTGGTGACGTATCGGCTTATATCCCGACGAACGTGATTTCTATCACCGACGGACAGATATTCCTTGAAACTGACTTGTTCAACCAGGGTACGCGTCCGGCTATCAACGTCGGTATCTCTGTATCCCGTGTAGGTGGTAACGCGCAGATTAAGGCTATGAAGAAAGTGGCGGGAACATTGAAGATCGACCAGGCACAGTATCGTGAACTGGAAGCGTTCTCCAAGTTCAGTAGCGACATGGACCCGATTACCGCATTGACGATTGACAAGGGACGTAAGAACGGCCAGCTGTTGATTCAGCCTCAATACAGCCCGATGCCCGTAGAACAGCAGATTGCTATTCTCTACTGTGGTACACACGGACTGCTCCACGATGTTCCTCTGGATAAGGTGCAGGACTTTGAACGTAGCTTCATCGAATCGCTGCAACTGAATCATCAGGAGGATGTATTGGATGTATTGAAAACGGGTGTGATTGATGATAATGTGATTAAGGCTATCGAAGAGACTGCCGCCATGGTCACTAAACAATTTATCTAATCGGTCATTGATTTATCTGATTGGCCTTTAAAATAAATCTGAATGGTTTTTGATTTATCTGATTGGCTTTTTTATAAATCAGATCGCCCTTTAATTTTTAATTATTAATTTTTAATTATCACTATGGCTTCACTGAAAGAAGTAAAAACCAGAATAAATTCGGTCAAGAGTACCCGAAAAATCACTTCAGCAATGAAAATGGTGGCTTCTGCCAAATTACACAAGGCACAAGGAGCCATTGAGAATATGCTGCCTTATCAGAAGAAGTTGAACAAGATTCTGACTAACTTCCTAAGCGCGGACCTGCCTATCGAATCTCCTTATGTGCAGGAACGTGAAGTGAAGCGTGTAGCAATCGTTGTTTTTTCTTCGAACACTTCTCTTTGTGGTGCTTTCAACGCCAATGTCATCAAAATGATGATGCAGACTATCGGGGAATTCCGTACTTTAGGACAGGATAATATCTTGATATTCCCGGTAGGCAAGAAGGTGGATGAAGCGGCCAAACGGATGGGTTTCAAACCGCAGGAGGTTTCTCCAACGCTCTCCGACAAACCAACGTATCAGGAGGCTGCCGAACTGGCTCACCGACTGATGGATCTGTATGTAGCAGGCGAAGTGGACCGGGTGGAAATAATCTATCATCACTTCAAATCAATGGGGGTACAGATTCTTCTTCGTGAGACGTATCTCCCCATTAATCTGACGAGCGTCGTAAGTGAAGAGGACAGAGAGAATGAAGAGGAGGTACAGGAGAACGAGATTGCCAATGATTATATCATCGAACCGAACGCAGAGGAATTAATCGCGAGCTTAATCCCCACTGTATTGAGCCAGAAGATTTTTACTGCCGCTGTTGACTCCAATGCTTCGGAACATGCTGCACGTACGTTGGCTATGCAAGTGGCTACGGACAACGCAAACGAGCTGATCCAGGATTTGACGAAGCAGTACAATAAGAGTCGTCAGCAGGCGATTACAAACGAATTGCTGGATATTGTAGGGGGGGCCATGAAGTAATTAATCATCTTTCTTTTGTCTTGAAACAAAAGAAAGAAGCAAAGAAAAATTCAAGGCTGACTTTTTTCTCCTACTCGCTTCCTTCACTTCGCTAAAGGGCAGAAACTCGCTACGCTCAAACAGTCTGCCCTTCTTAACGCTCCGTTATGGGCGCTCGCCTGACGGAGAAAAAAGTAGGCCGGGGAACCTGGCGGGGTGGGTGTTGCTGCTTGAATGTTGTAGAGTAGGTTTGTGGGGAAGCTGTTCTGGATAGGGTTGTGGGGGGAGCCGTGCGATATGTCTGATATTGCTTTGGTGAGTCGCTGTTATATCGTTAATAGTTTTATTATATATTGTTCTGCTTTGCTATATTGAGTCGTATAACGTCTGCGACTTTTATATAGCAAAGCTTTTTTATAAGGGGTATAAACCTTTCATAAGTCTCTTTATACTACATAGGCTACATCGGTTATCATTCTATTAGCCTTTTATTCTATGTCCTCTTTTTATATGGTGAGTTTTTTAATAATAAAGCTTCCCACATTGTAAGGCTTCCACCCGCAGGTCTTCCGGCCTCGTTTTTCCGGCGTCAAGCGCAGGTGGTTTCTCCGGCGTTAAAAGGGGCAGACTGTTTGAGCGTAGCGAGTTTCTGCCCTTTAGCCGGAGGAAGCACCGGAGTAGCCGGAAAAACGCAGCCTTGATTCTTTCTTTTTGGTTCTTTTTCTTTCGTATCAAGACGAAAGAAAAAGAATATTCAGTAACTTTACCGAAAATTGGAAAAGCATGGAAAATAATCCGGAACTGCAGCTTGCTTGGCAGTTCATTGAAAATACAGGCACCCATTTATTTCTTACCGGAAAAGCTGGAACCGGGAAAACGACATTTCTTAGACGATTGAAAGAACATACGCCCAAACGCATGGTCATATTGGCTCCGACAGGGATTGCAGCTATCAATGCGGGAGGCGTAACGATTCATTCTTTCTTTCAGTTGTCTTTTGCTCCTTTTGTGCCCGAAACAACCTTTAATTCTTCCCAGACACATTATCGTTATAGTAAAGAAAAGCGGAATATCATCCGTAGTATGGATTTGCTGGTTATTGATGAGATCAGTATGGTGCGTGCTGATTTGTTGGATGCGGTGGATGCAACTCTGCGGAGGTATCGCGATAGGGAGAAACCTTTTGGTGGGGTGCAACTGTTGATGATTGGAGATTTGCAACAGCTGGCGCCTGTCGTGAAAGACAATGAGTGGGAGTTGTTGAGAAAGCATTATGAGACTCCTTATTTCTTTGCAAGTCATGCATTGAAAGAAACGGCATATATGACGATTGAACTCAAGAAAGTATATCGTCAGAGTGATACGTTCTTCCTTTCTTTATTAAATAAAATTCGGGAGAATAAGGCGGATGATGAAGTGTTGAATGAACTGAACCGTCGTTATCAGCCCGGCTTTCAGCCGCAGAAAGAAGAGGGATATATTCGTCTGACGACACATAATAATCAGGCACAGAGGGTTAATGATTGCGAACTGGCATCGTTGCCCGGCAAGGCGTATCATTTTAGTGCCGAGATAGAGGGGGATTTTCCTGAATATTCGTATCCTGCGGATAAACTTCTGACAATTAAGGAGGGAGCACAGATAATGTTCCTGAAGAATGATCCATCGTCCGAGAAACGGTATTATAACGGTATGATTGGTGAGGTGGTAGCGGTTAATGAAACGGGTATTGTGGTGCGTGGTAAAGGGGATAGATCCGAATTTCAGTTGTTGCCGGAAGAGTGGGGGAATTATAAGTATGTGTTGAATGAGGAGACGAAGGAGATCACTGAAGTGATAGAGGGGACGTTCCGCCAGTATCCTATTCGTTTGGCGTGGGCTATTACGATACATAAGAGTCAGGGTTTGACATTTGAGCGTGCTATTATTGATGCGCGGAATTCCTTTGCACATGGGCAAACTTATGTGGCTTTGAGTCGTTGCAAGACGCTGGAGGGTATGGTGTTGGAGTCTCCTTTGCGCAGGGAAGCCATAATAAGTGATGCTACGGTGGATAATTTCACCAAAGCGGTGGAGCAGAATAAGCCGGGTAGCCAGCAGTTGAATGATATGCAAAGGGCGTATTTCTTTGATTTGTTGAGTGATTTGTTTAATTTCTATTCGATCGATCAGGCTTATAAACGGTTGCTTCGTCTTATGGATGAGGATTTGTACAAGCTCTTTCCGAAGCAGTTGGCTGAATATAAGGCGTTGGCTCCCCATGTTAAAGAGAAGATTGTGGAGGTGTCTCAACGTTTCCGCAATCAGTATACCCGGTTGATACATGAGAGTGAGGATTATGCGGCGAATGAGGAGTTGCAGGAGCGGATTCGTTCCGGTGCCGGATATTTTCATAAGGAGTTGGAACCGGTTCGGGCTTTGTATGATAAGACTAATATGCCTCTTGATAATAAAGAGTTGAGAAAGCTGTTGGCAGAGCGTATGCAGGCGCTGGATGATGCGTTGTGGATTAAAGAGTCTTTGTTGGAAGCTGTGTCTACAAGAGGGAGGTTTGCTATTACGGATTATTTGAAGTTGAAGGCTAAAGTAATGTTGAGCCTTGAAGATGATTCTACGTCCTCCGGTTCTTCGAAGGCTTTGAAGGAGAAGAAAGAACGTAAGGAACGGAAAGAGCGTACACGCAGTGCTGAAAAGGTAAAGGTGGAGGTTCCTACGGATATTCTGCATCCGGAGCTTTATCGTGCCCTGTCTGAATGGAGAACAGCCAAAACAAGGGAGATGAATGTTCCTGCTTATGTGATTATGCAACAGAAAGCATTGATGGGGATTGTGAATCTGCTACCGGATAGTCCAAGAGCTTTGGAGGCAATACCTTATTTTGGAGCGAAAGGAGTAGAGAAATACGGGCTTGAGATTCTGGGTATTATCCGCAAGTATGTGGCGGAGAATCAATTGGAGAGGCCGGAGATAACGGATATGTTAATCTCCTCCGGTAATAGCGATGATACAGTAAGGCAACGAAAGATGAAGCTGCAGAAAGAGGCAGAGAAACAGGAGAAAGAGGCGGAGAAGGAGAAAAAGAAGGAGGCGAAGAAAGATACGAAGTTGGTTAGCTATGAAATGTTCCGTCAGGGAATGAATATAGATGAAATAGCCAAGGCTCGTGATTTGGTATCCGGAACCATTGCCGGACATTTGGAGCATTATGTCCGTTCGGGAAAGATCAAAGTGGAGCAGGTGGTGAAAGCTGAAAATATAGCGAAGATTCGCAAGTATTTGGATGAACATGAATACATGGGAATATTCGCTATAAAGGTAGCATTAGGAGACGCTGTCTCCTATGCTGATATCAAGTTTGTATTGGCTGTTTCCGGGCATTAATAAATAAGGTTATTATTCCCGGACAGGGTTAAAGATTACAGAAGAAAGAAACGAAAACGGGAACGCTGATGTCAATCAGAATGCCGTGCAGGATGGCGATGGGAATCATTTCTTTTCCTGAATATCTGGTGATGGAAGGCAGCAGTACATCCATCGAGTTGACTCCTGCTGCTGAAATAGGAGCGAGTTTCCCGAAGTACTTCTTGATGATTGGAGTACCAAGAAGTGCCATCATCTCACGGAAAATATTAGTCAGTAGGGCAATGGTTCCCAGTTCCGTAGCCAGTTGCAGTCCGATGGAGGGTTCTTTGAACTGGGTGATAAGGATGGAAGAGAGTGAATAGTAGGCAAATCCACTTCCCACTGCCATACAGTCGAACACGCTCCATTGACGCAATAGCAAACTTGCCAGGGCGGAGAATAACAGCGTACCGATAATTGTTCCCAATGGAATCAGCAACATTTTAGGGTGCAAATGTGAAACAATGGCTTTCAGGTTCTTATTGGAACCGATGCTGATTCCTACTTGTAACATTAATGCATAAAGTATGTACATGGAAACTGTGTGCGTATCGAACTCGAACTTATTGAAAGCTCCCATGATACAGCCTACACAAAAGAATACTATAACGATCAGACTTCCTTTCATTGTTCGCCTCCTTTCCTGAAAAATAATTGTAGTACCAAACGGGCAGCAATCAGGCTTCCCAATACACCGGACACAGCAAGAACAATGGCTTGCCATCCGAACTTACCAAGATTGTTCACAATCAGGCTATTAGAACCGATAGATACACCGAGAATAAAGAGCAACAGGAATATTGTAAGAGAAATTGTCTTTTCTGTCTTCTGTAGAATACTCCAGTTACGCAATACATAGCCGATGCCGATTCCTAAAAACATGGTAGATATAATAGAGAACATAATTGTATATATTTTGGGTTAGGTTAAACTGATGATTGACAACACACAAAAGAATTTTCAAAGAAGATATTACATCTACTTGAAAATCAGAAAGGAATACTGCTATGGCTAACAAAACAAGTCAGCAGGTAGTTCCTGTAAAGAAATAGTTGGAAAATTTAGATGAATCCACTGAACCAATGCACATGCACGCAACAAGACTTACAGAAAATAGGTATTCCTGCAAGAAAAAGAGTAGCGTTATGTAATTGTAATGTTTGATTCATCATTGGTCTTTTTTGAATTTGGTGCAAAGATAGTTATTTATTGCATATTTTCAAAATAAATATGCAATAAATAAAGAGAAAGGAATATCCGGAACGAGATAGATGGTTGTAAAAAGTTGGTTATGTGCTCTTTCCCTTATAATTTATCCCAGTTCACAAGAATCTCTTTTAACTTTTGGGGCCTGTATCCGAGCATTGTCCGGGCTTTATCAATACTCATCCCACTGAAGCGGGGACGGGGAGTGCTTTCATTCATTTTTTCTGTGGTGGCAGGATGGATAAGAGAACGGTCGAGTTTCATATAATCTGCTACCTGGTAGGCAATCTCTGCAATGGTCATGCATTCATCGCCACAGATGTGGAAGATGCCATTCGCCGTATGTTCTATTAAACGTAGCACTCCATCCGAAACGTCTCCAACATAGGTTGGTGTCCGCCATTGATCGGATACGACACGTATTTCTTGTCCGGCTTTCAGACGGTTCATTACTAGCTGTACAATATTACCATGTTGTCCCGGTAGTGCCTTGCCATAAACGATTTCTACACGGACAATGGCATAACTGCTGCAAGTTTCTGTCACTCTCTCTTCTCCTTTCCATTTGGTATATCCGTAGTAGTTGATCGGGGCAGGGAGGTCTTTTTCTGTATATAACAGCCCGGCAGCTTCGTTTATCTTTCCATCAAAAACAAAGTCCGTAGATAAATGAATGAACCGGCTTTTGTATTCTTCGCATAAATCGGCCAGTTGGCCTACTGCGGTAACATTGGTAAGATAGGCTTCTTCATGATGCGTTTCGCAATAGTCCGGCACGGACAGAGCGGAGCAATTAATGACTACATCGGGTTGAACCTCTTTGAAGAGATGCCTAACGTCCGCTTCATTCCGTATATCTGTTTCGATGAAACGATAATCCTCCGCGTTATTGGGAAGAATATCCGGATGCAGGGAGCAGCCCGTCAGCTTGTATTGTTTACAAGCAGATAAATCATTTACAATCTGGCGTCCGGTGAATCCGTTGGCGCCGATAATTAATATCTTCTTCATTAGGTTCTATATATAGATGTTATAGATTATTTCTACAAAAATAAAAAATAATATCAACTACGCAAATAGATTTCGTACTTCCCTTCTTACTTTGCTCCCGATAACGAGATTTATATGAATTGATAAAAGAAAAGATGTATGGAAAAAGTAATTATGGGAACACGTTTACCCGCTAAACTTTGGTTGGATGAAGTAGAGGACTCTTGTATGTCGCAGATTATGGATTTGACTTCACTGCCTTTTGCATTTAAACATATTGCCATCATGCCTGATGCGCATGCGGGAAAAGGAATGCCTATTGGCGGTGTGTTGGCTACCAATGGCGTGATTGTTCCCAATGCTGTGGGAGTGGATATCGGTTGTGGTATGTGTGCGATTAAGACGAATCTAAAAGCGGAAGATTTTAGTTATACGGATTTGACTTCCATTATGTCGAAGATTCGTGCAGTTGTTCCTTTGGGATTCGATCATCAGAATAAAAAGCAGGATCAGGAATTGCTTCCGCAAGGATTCGACTTTGAAGAGATGCCTGTTTTGAAGAATCAGTACGAGGCTTGTTTGAAGCAGATAGGAACTCTGGGAGGTGGAAATCACTTTATTGAGATTCAAAAAGATACCGCAACGTCTGATGTTTGGGTGATGATTCACTCCGGAAGCCGTAACATTGGTTTGAAGGTTGCCAATCACTATAATAAGATTGCGCAATATTGGAATGAGAAATGGTATTCTGAAATGGTATCGGGACTAGCTTACCTGCCAATGGAGACACAGATGGCAAAGGATTATTTCCGTGAAATGAATTACTGTGTGGCCTTTGCCTTTGCCAACCGTCAGTTGATGATGACTCGTATTTGTGAAGCCATCCAGGCAGTGAAACCTGAAACGGACTTTGATCCTATGATTAATATTGCCCACAACTATGCAGCTTGGGAGAATCACTTCGATCAGGATGTGATTGTACACCGAAAAGGTGCTACGCGTGCCTATGAGGGCGAGATCGGTATTATCCCCGGATCTATGGGTACCAAGTCTTATATTGTTGAGGGACTGGGTAATCCGGAGAGTTTCAAAAGCTGTTCGCATGGTGCAGGTCGATTAATGGGAAGAAAGGATGCCTGTCGCCGTTTGTCACTGGATGAAGAGAAGGAGAGAATGGATCAGCAAGGTATCATTCACGGACTTCGTTCGCAGAACGAACTGGATGAAGCACCGGGAGCTTATAAAGATATTGCGCAAGTGATAGCGAATGAGCGGGACTTGGTGAAACCGTTGATGGAGCTGGCTCCAATGGCGGTGATTAAGGGATAATGTCATGCCATGTTTAAAGGAGTATCTAGCGTATGGACATAAAAAAAGGAGCAACGCCTTGCTCCAACCTTTGTTAACCTTAAATCTAATACTATGAAAAACACAATGCAAAGATACAGACTATTGCGAAATTAGCAAATAATCCAAGAAAAAAAGTATGTTTTATAACATTGATTAAGAATTGGTTTTCTCAATTCAATTTTTATTAAGAGATTTGACAGACCACATGTGAAGAATCAACTCTCTACCACCGTATGCTTCTTAGAGTAGATTTAATGAGTGGCAATATACCACGCTGTTTCGTTCTTTTTTGAAGCACCCGGATTAGTGCTTGGGTCGGAAATCGTGATTCCGGAGAAAGTATTGATATCAATTTTTTCTCCATAGTAGGAGGAAGAGATTGCTGTAAAATACTGTTCGGTATTCCTTTTAAAGGGTACAGCGCGTTTCAGCTGCTCGTTGAATTGTTCTAATAGATCCGGATCGGAACATAGTTTGGAAACGTAATCACCGTAATCAAAGAATATGGTAGGCGTATATCCGTCTAATCTTTGTAATTCGCCCGTTAATTCTTCGTTAAACGTATAACGCTGATTTATTTCTTTCATAATAGCCGCCAGGTTGTCCAATTCCGAGCAATCAGTAACACCGATTGTTCCGCAGGGAGTCACATAATTTGAATAAAAAGAATAGAAACCGTCACAGACCTTTTCGTAATCTATATTTCCGATTAAGTACTGGCCTATCTTGTCGTATGGCATCCCATAGGCCATTATTTCACTTGTAGAAGCTATCAAGTGGCTTGTTACGTTTTTAAGGTCATAGGCAACCTCTACCGTAGACATATAGCAGTCATCGAAAAGTATATATTCCATCTTTAGGCCCGCGTTCGAAATACCTCCGGCAAGCGTAGTAATATCAGTTTGATATTTCGTTTGTGTTCCTCCAAAAAAACGTGTCATCGGTGCATGTTCATACTCCCAGTGCTTTTTACTAATCTGCAAGCTGCTGCGTGAAACTGCTCTCGATACAGGTATCCATCCCATTCCGTGGCATCCGATAATCATTGCATATCGTTTGGCGGGAGCATAGGTTTGTACATCGTTCAAAATAGAAGTGATGCCCTCTGCAGTTGTATAGGTAGGATCCGGATAATCGTAGTTTTTTAAAGTCTTCTGTACACCTTTGCCATTCTCATAGACAAGTTCGGAGAGAGTGGCTTTGGTGGCCGATGTACATATAAATACGATCACCCGTTCATTCTTCAATATATTGTTTCCGATGATACTTTTCAAATCGGCAATGTTCTGATAGAAAAAAGAAGTGAGATTGTTCGACCAGGGTAGATACATGAACACCGTCTGTTCATTATTCGAACGAACAACAGGATCAGTCGGATCGGGATCTGTCGGATCAGTAGTTGAGTCATCCGTTTGCCTTGTAGTTGGAGAGGTAGAAACAGGATCCTCTTTCTCACATGAAATCATGCCAAAAGAAAGAAATAATACAAAGAGGATTGATTTCATCAGACGATAATATGGTTGCATTGTTTCCATTATTCTACAAGGATTAAATAATCTTTTTATATGTAACGTAAAAAGAGAACCTTTTGATCTGTCTTATCGAGACATTATTGACATCTCTCTTTTTGCAAAGTTATTGAAAAATAGCGTAATTCCTATATTATCATGAATAAGAAAAAGGAGAGAGCTTACGTATAGACATAAAAAAAGGAGCAACGCCTTGCTCCAACCTTTGTTAACCTTAAATCTAATACTATGAAAAACACATTGCAAAGATACGGACTATTGCGAAATTAGCAAATATTCCAAGAAAAAAAGTATGTTTCATAACATAGATTAAGAATTTGATATTCCAATTCAAATTTTATTAAGACTTTTTGATTGCTTTATCTTCCTCTAATCCCTTTGACATATACTTTCAATTAGGTATCCTGAAATCATTCGGAGAACAACCTGTGATTTTCTTAAATAACCGGCTGAAATACTGTGGATTCTGAAAACCCAGCTCTTGCGTTATCTGATTGATTGTTTTATCAGTATTCACCAACCAATCTTTGGCAATCTCGAAGCGTTTGAACTCGATATACTCTTTAAATGATTTCCCCGTTTCATACTTCAGTAAGTCGTTGAAATATTCAGGAGACAAATGAAGCAGGTTCGCACAATACTTATGTGAAAGTATATCGACAGTCGGTACCTGTTTCGTTTCAAAATGGTTATTTATGATTTTATCGAATTGTTTGATAATCGTTTTATTCGCTTCATTACGTGTAATGAATTGGCGTTCGTAGAAACGGATACAGTAATCCAGCAATAGTTCTATATACTTGGAAACTATCTTCTTGCTATGTCGGTCAATGCAACGTTCGAGTTCCTGGTTTATTTTATCCATAAACTCCAGAATGATTTGCTTCTCGCGCAAAGATATATGTAATGCTTCTTCAGGCAGATAAGAGAAGAAAGTATAGTTATGTATATTAAGTCCGAGCGGAGTGCCACAAATCAGATCGGGATGAAAAGCCAATATCCATCCTTTGGAAGGAAAATTCTTACTGTTTTCCTTCATATTGATAGACTCTCCGGGACTAAGGAAGAGCAAAGTACCATCCGAAAAATCATAATACTGGTGACCATACATATACGCTTCACATTTACACTCACTCAATAGAATCGTATAAAAGTCGAACTTGATGCCCGTATGAGCTGACAAGTCAGCCTTTGAGAGATCGATGACACTTACCAGCGGGTGTAGTGTCTTACTCCCCAGGCAACAATTGCATTGATGCACGGTTCCTATTTTGAGTACTTTATCTCCCATGATGTTGAGACTCCTGTATCTAAAATACGTCTAGTTTTTTTGTTTATATTCGTTCGGGGTGCAGCCGACATGCTTTTTAAATAACCGGCTGAAGTGCTGTGGATATTGAAATCCCAGTTCATAAGCTACCTGGCTGACAGTTTGAACACCTTCCAGTATTCTTTCTTTGGCCAGTTCGATAATCCGGCACTGGATATATTCCTGTGCAGTTTTTCCGGTTTCCTTCTTTATCAGGTCCCCGAAATAATTAGGAGAGAGGCATGCCTTGTCTGCAAAGTATTTCACGGATGGCAGTCCTTCGGTCATTGCCACCTGATTTTGGAAATATTCGTCCAGTAATTGCTCGAATTTAACGACTATATCTTTATTCGCCTGATTGCGTGTAATGAACTGCCGTTCGTAGAAACGCATACAGTAATCCAGTAGCAGTTCGATATTCCGTACGATAAGTTGCTTGCTATGCTTGTCGATAGTATGCTCCAGTTCGAGCCGGATTTTATGTATGCAATCGGTTACGATTTCTCTTTCCTGATCTGAAAGATGCAATGCCTCATTTACCTCGTAAGAGAAAAAAGTATAGTTTTTGATATTCTGTCCTAATGAAGTTCCACGGATTAAATCGGGGTGGAATAAAACCCCAATCGACTTGGTACGGGGAGCCGTTCGGTTACGGTTGTCTATTCCGCTCACTTGTCCCGGTGCCATACAGACAACCGTTCCTTCCTGATAATCGTAATTCTTACGTCCGTATGTGAGATCCCCGCATTTGGCATCTTTCAGGAACAGACAATAGAATCCGATGTTCATACGGATATACTCAACCGACTTGGTAGCTTTTGAGAAGTCGATTACATTAACTAAAGGGTGCAATGTCTCCAGTCCAAACAACTGGTCATACTGATCGACGGTTTCAATTTTTGTTATTTCATCCATATGCTTTGTTATTAATCTGATACAAAGATAAAACATTTGGAGGTATCTTTTTTATTTCATACCTCAAATCAGTAATAAGGGTACAAGAATCAGTAATCTGTATACTACATAAACTTGCGGGCGGAAAAATAAATGGCAATGATTGCTGGAAGTAAGTCATGGAATTGATATATTTGCTCCGGAGAATATAAAAAAACAGGTTTTATGAAAGCATTATTCATTGGAGGAACGGGTACTATCAGTACAGATGTAGTTGCATTGGCGCAACAGAGAGGGTGGGAGATTACTCTCCTTAACCGCGGCTCAAAAAAAATGTCGGAAGGAATTCACAGTATCATTGCGGATATTAATGATGAAGAAGCTGTGGCAAAAGCCATCGCACTTGAACATTACGATGTGGTTGCGCAATTCATCGGTTATACGGCAGAAGACGTAAAGCGTGATATCCGCCTGTTTCAGAATAAAACGCGGCAATACATCTTTATCAGCAGTGCCTCTGCCTATCAAAAGCCATTAACCGATTATCGCATTACCGAAAGCACTCCTCTGGTCAATCCCTACTGGCAGTATTCCAGAAACAAGATAGAAGCGGAAGAGGTATTGATGTCAGCCTACCGGACAAGTGGTTTTCCGGTGACCATCGTTCGTCCCAGCCATACCTATAACGGAACCAAACCTCCCGTAGCCGTACATGGAGATAAGGGAAACTGGCAGATTCTCAAACGGATTCTTGACGGCAAACCTGTCATTATTCCCGGCGATGGCTCCTCTTTGTGGACACTGACTCACTCCAAAGATTTTGCCAAAGGCTATGTCGGACTGATGGCGAATCCACATGCCATTGGGAACGCTTTTCATATCACTACCGATGAAAGTATGACTTGGAATCAGATTTACCAGACAATCGCCGATGCGTTAGGCAAACCTCTGAACGCATTGCACGTAGCATCCGATTTCCTTGCCAAACATAGCGATCATTATGATTTCAGGGGGGAACTCTTAGGAGATAAAGCAGCTACGGTTGTTTTCGATAATTCGAAGATAAAGCGGCTCGTCCCAGATTTTATATGCCATATCTCTATGGCGGACGGATTGCGGCAAGCTGTACATTATATGCTTTCTCATCCGGAAACTCAAACACCCGATCCGGAATTTGATTCGTGGTGTGACCGTATAGCCAATGCAATCAGTGCGGCAGACAAAGCCTTCTGATTTTCCTGATTTTAATAAGTACCTGCCACTAATTAATTGCTATTTTTTAGGCACGGATTACACGGATTAACGCGGTTATTTTTCAGCAATGATAACCCTAAAGACCGTGACGTACGTGTAATCCGTGCCTAATTATTATTTAATAAGGAACATTTCTTCCTTGCTGCACCTCAATTCGTATTCCGAAATTACCATTGGCAGATTTCAGTTCGAACGCTCCCCGGAAATTATTCCTTTCCCAAGGCATAGCGCTACGGTTAGGCACCCGCCAGCCATCCTTGTTGTAATCTCCGTAAGTATTGATTCTCATTCCGTTTTTCAGTTTGAAAGATCCCATCTGCATAAACTGTGGAGAAGAAGACAATCCCCAACCATATCCGTATCCAAAACCGGAAGACCCGGAGTAAGAAGACGAAGAAAAAGAGTCAGTGAATCCTTGAGAATAGGTAATATCCGTGTTTAAACGAAAGAGCTGATTATAATCTTTCGTCATATTAGGCATATCTAAATTAAACTTGGGAAGTTCGGGAGTTGCTACGTTCATTAACCCCATATCCAGCAGAAAACCACCAAACTCTTTGATATTGGTAGATGGAGCACGACGAATACTATCGGAAGTAATTTCCGACTGTGCGGATGCAAAACCGACCGATAATATCAGCGAAAGAAATAGAATCAGTTTTTTCATCTTCGTAAAGGTTGATTTACCACAAAGATAGATAATTTCCACCTGACTATCCGCTTCCGTTATGTTTTCTTAGAAAAAAACTTATCTTTTCAATTTAATCACCGGATAAACGACAGGAGCCGTCTCCCATTTCCTTTTCATCGGGTTGTATGAGCGTTCCATACCTCCATGGAGTTCGATATAATCGTTGAACTTGATTTCAAGCATCATGCCATAACCGCTTTGCGGATAGATAGGAGTGAGATACCCCTGCGAAGCATTTCGTTCGCCATTCACAGAATATTCGCCGAAAGCCCGTATACGCAGAAATTTATTAATCCGGTAAGCGGCCGAACCGCTAAAACCAAAATCATTTCTGGCACCATGTTGGAAAGAGGGCATTGTGTACTTGGCACTGAACAGCCCACCTGAAAGCTCCCATCGTTCATTAGGGGCATACGTATAAATGGCACCTACCTGAATATGCGTCCCCATGGTAGGATACGTATTATGCAAACTATACGTACTTAAATAGCTGTTAGCATTGATCCCGAAAATATCCGACCGATTATAGTCACGGCTGAAGGGATCGAAAGAAGTACCCAGTCTGGGAGTAGGCCAGGGAGTATCCATAAATTCGGGAGGAGATATATGAAGCGTCATGCTATCCGTTTGAATGGTTGGCTTCCTGTCGTTCGGCGTTATATTCATATCGGGTAAGATGAAGCCCTCCTTATCCATATTTAATGGCTGCTTTTGCTCCGGTGGCAGAAGAACCGCACGGCCGATGCTATCCTTTTTTACTTCCACCTGTTGCGCAAATGCGGTACAGGTACAAAGTAAAAACATAAATCCTGTGAACTGTCTTTTATTCATGGCACTTTGCGGTGTTAAAGAGTTTAGTTGACAATCAGTTTATAACCGATTCCCCGTACATTGACAATACGTATCTGTTCATCTTGCGAGAGTTTATGCCGCAATTTGGTAATGAACACATGCAAGCTTCGGGAATTGAAAAAACTGTCGTCTCCCCAAAGTTCGAGCAAGACATCCTGCGTGTTGACCACCTGATTCCGGTTCTCGCAAAGCCGTTTCAAGATTTCCGATTCACGATGAGAGAGTTCCTGTCTCGTTCCTGCGTGTAATAAAGTTTGTGCAACAGGATCAAACAGATAACTTCCTATCTCAAAATGATTGGCAACCTTATTCTCAGTGAAGAGAAAAGTCTTTCCCATCAGTGCTTTGATTCGGATAATCAACTCTTGTATACCGAAAGGTTTTTTCAGGTAATCGTTCGCTCCGAGTTCAAACCCCTCCACCACATCATTGATGGCCGAACGGGCAGTCAGGAATAAGACAGGAGTCTGTTTATCCGTCTGGCGGATGCGACGTACCATTTCAAAGCCATCCATTTTCGGCATCATCACATCGGCTACAAGTACATCCGGATGAAGTTCGAAGAAAAGGCTTAGCCCTTCCTCGCCGTCATTCGCCGTATGAATGATAAAATCATTTTCTTCAAGTGTATCCTTGATAATCATGGCGAGCGTCTGTTCGTCTTCTACCAGTAATACGGTAATTTTGTTTTTACTCATGATTTTATGGGTTTATAAAGTAATGGTAAAAGTGCTTCCTTTGTCCGGTTCACTTTTTACGGTGATAGTCCCTCCATGTTTTTCGACCATACTCTTGACATAGAACAGTCCTAGTCCGTAACCTTATTATATTATGAAGATTACCCGTCGGGACCCGGTAGAATTTATCAAATATGTGCTTTTGTTTATCAAGTGGAATCCCGATTCCCCGGTCGGTAACGCTGACGGTTACTGTCCCCCCAGTCTGTCGGCAGGAAATAGACAATTCGGCTTCCTCTTTCGAGTACTTCACCGCATTATCTATCAGGTTACTGATGATGTTGCTGAAATGCGTACGGTCGGCCACAATGACAAGCGTTTCCGGTTTAATATCCAATTCGATATGTACAGGCTTGTCCGCTTTTAGCTGGTGCTGCTCCATGAGCGGAGTAATCAGCTCCTTCAGGTTGATTTCCTCCGGATGCAAACGGAACGTTTTGCGACGCTCCATTCCCATGGATAAAATCTGTTCCACCAGCCCGCTAAGCCTTTGCAACTGCTCCTGACTGATGCGTAGATACTGGTCGCGCTTGCTTTTCTCTTCCGCCTGGTTAAAGTTCAGTAATGCGTCATTAGCCGCATAGGCTACGGCAATGGGAGTCTTTAATTCGTGCGTGATATTATTGGTAAAATCACTTTTCATTTCATCCAGCGTTTTCTGTTTCAGAAGCGTCCGGATAAGGAACCAGAAAGAGAATCCGAGAATCAGAAGAATTACAAATGAAGTGACCAGAATACCTGTCATCTGCTTTAACACCAATGAATTGATCGGCTCGAACACCAGTTGGTAGCGTTGGCTGTGATGCATATTAAATTCATAGTCATAGCGGATTGCCTTGGGACTGGGAATATAACTGCTATCTCCCGCAATACCTAATGTATCGGTATATACAATGGAAGAATCGGCACTGATTCCGGTATAAATCAAAAAAGTGTGATGAGGAATAGAGAGATTATGCTCTTTCATCACATGGGTGAGCAAACTGTCATATCGCTGCAGGTTGACATCTATATAAGTGTCCACACCCGAATGAATACCCTGCTGAATACTCATTAACAGCTCCTTTAGCGAATCTTGCTTTTTCAATAACACATCCAGCCCATTCTCGCTACTTGCAACAGGTGTAGAACCTTCTGCATTACCAACGGTTTTTACCGTATCCGTGGTTATTTCTGTCCGGGAGTGTATCGTATCCTGACGGCTACTATCCGTATAAGAAATCGTTTGTTGAGTCACTAATGAATTGCCGTCCGCATCATATCCGGCTGATACTGTCAGCGAACCGTGTTCCACATTATCTTTTTGCAAATCATTTACACGGAGCACGACCTCGTTGAAGTCACTCGTCCGCATCGCATCTCTGATATTACTCTCCATTTCCATTTTCATCGACCGGTAAAGCCCTGTCAACCAATAAGCTTGATAAACAAAGATTCCGATTAACGAGCAGATAACCAGTATGACGATATGTTTTAGCGGTAATTTCATACAGGCAAAGATAATAGGAAACTATTCTTATTCTTCTCTTTGATAAGACTAAATAACACTAGATAAGCCAATGATAACGCAAATTTCCATTTTTTCTACCGTATTTTGTCGTATTCCAAAAATAAAGACGAAATGAAACGGATTAGTTTACTATTTATGTCTCTTCTTTGTGTGTGGATATCCGCTACAGCACAAGTCGGACAACAGTCGCAGGAACCTGTCGACAGTATCAAGAATATAGGTTATATGGATAGTTTGTTTCAGGAACTGCCCGAAGTGATGATTACAGGTGAACGCCCGATCGTGAAAGCCGAACAAGGCAAACTCGTGTATGACGTACCGAGACTGGTGGGCAACTTGCCTGTGGATAATGCCTATGATGTTGTCAAAAATCTCCCGGGCATAGTAAATATGAATAACAGTCTGATGTTGGGAGGACAGGAAGTTACCGTTGTCATCAACGGAAAAGTGACCACACTGTCTGCCGAACAATTAGATGCTTTATTAAAATCAATCCCCGTCAGCCGGATTGAAAAGGCGGAAGTGATGTATTCCGCTCCGGCGCGCTATCAGGTACGCGGACCGATGATTAACCTGATATTAGCACCCGGCACAGGACAAGCATCTTCCCTTCAAGGAGAACTCTATACAGCTTTCAATCAACATCACTACAAATCTTTGGCAGAACGTGGAAGTCTTCTGTACTCCGGACGTAAATTCTCTGCAGATCTTCTTTACTCTTACTCTTATGATCGCGACCGAAGGATAACGGAGAAAGAAGCACTTCACACGTTAGCCGATGGTTCGGTACATCAGATGGATATGGATGAAATCATGACTTCCCGTACCAATAGTCATCAGATACGCCTCGGAATGGATTACTCCCTCGCAGAAGATCATCTGTTAAGCCTGGTCTATACAACAGCTTTTACCGATACCAAACATTATTCCATAGCTACCGGTGCGCAAAACTCTGTTACCGATTCACAGGGAGACAACCAGCTCCATAATGCAAAGTTAGATTATCAAACCCCTTTCGGGCTGAAAGCCGGAGTGGCATTTACATCCTATCATTCTCCCGGCAGCCAATTATTATATAGCACGATGGGAACAGAGACAATGAATTTCTTGAGCCGGGATAAACAGCAAATCAATCAATGGCGTTTTTATGCCGGACAAGAACATACCTTGGGCAAAGGCTGGGGATTGAATTATGGTATAACCTATACGACCGCTTTAGACCATAGCTATCAAAGATATTATGACCCGGAAACAGATAACCTGTTACCGGATAATAACATGAACTCCCGCCGTCGCGAACAAACCCTGAATGTGTATGCCGGACTAAGCAAAAGCTTCGGTGAAAAACTCTCGGCCGATGTTTCTCTGGCAGCAGAGCAATATCATACAAATATCTGGAATGAATGGAGCCTGTACCCGGTAGCCAATCTAACTTATATGCCCGCTGCCGGACATGTCCTGCAATTCTCATTAAGTAGTGACAAGGAATATCCCGAATACTGGAGCGTACAGAATGCAATCTCTTACATGGGAGCATACTCTGAAATTCAAGGAAATCCCTATCTCAAACCTGCCACGAACTATGAAACCAGCCTTAATTACATATTAAAAGGCAAGTATGTTTTTTCCGCCTTTTATAGCTATACCAAAAACAAGCAAATGCAAACCCTCTACCAATCACCGGAACGCTTGGTAGAGATTTACAAGTTCTTCAACTTTGATTTTTCATCACAAGCCGGATTGGTAATGACAGTTCCCTTTAAGGTGAAAAAATGGCTCGACTCCCGTTTCACAGCCATCGGTTTTCGTTATCGCCAGAAAGATAGTGATTTCTGGGATATCCCGTTTGACCGTAAACTATATACATTCGTTTTGACGATGAACAACACATTCACCCTTTCCACCAAACCCGACTTAAAATTCACCCTGACCGGATTCTATCAAAATAGAGCTATACAGGGAATTTTCGATCTTCCCCGTTCGGGAAATCTGGATGCAGCGCTTCGTTACACCTTTGCAAAAGGAAAAGCACAATTGACGTTGAAATGTGACGACCTGTTCAATACCTCCACCATTTCGACACAAGTCCGTTACGGATTGCAGAATGTGAAAAACCACTATATGCGCACTACCCGTACATTCGGTATTTCGTTTAATTATAAATTCGGAGGATACAAAGAGAAAAAAAGGGAAGAGGTCGATACCTCCCGCTTTAAATAAACGCTAATTAATTTTTAGACATAAGAGCGAGAAAAATTTCAGACATAAGAACAAAAGAACATAAATGCTGCGCTTTGAAAATTATTTCTGTTGTTTATTTAACTGCTATTTTATTTTTTGTTCTTATGTTCTTCTGTCTGAATTAAATTCTCATTTATAAAATGAACTACTTAGTTCATTCTTTTGATGCTTTCCATGTTTGGGCATATTCTTCCAACACACACTTGATGCTTTGTCCGATTTTCACATAATCGGCCTCATTCAAATTGGCTAGTGACACACGCACACTCCATTTCGGTCCGGCAAAGCCACCACCATTCAACAGAACGAGTGAAGTTTCGTTTGCCAGGCGGAAAACCACATCCAATGGATTGTAGGTCTTTTGCAGATAAGTAACGAAGTCATCCCCATAGAATTTCTTCGCCCATACCAGCATATCAATCTCCGAATAATATCCGGCACGCAGCGGATCTTCTACCAGTGTGAAACCTGTATTATCCCACAATGCATGCAGGCGGCGATGAATAATTTCCTGCATCTTGGCTTTATAACTGTCCTCTTTATCCAAAAGCGAGAAGAGGGCAAACAAACTCATCTGTATCTGTTGGGGCAGGGAAAGCCCTGCAGTATGATTCAGCGCAATTTGTCGGCTGTCAGCCACCATGCGGTCAATAAATTTCATCTTTTCCGGTTGCAGGCTAAGGCTGGAATAACGTTTGTTTAATATTGATTTCTGCTCCTCCGACAGGCGGGCAATCATTTTGTCGTAGATGTTGTCTTCGTGTAGAGCGATCACAGCGGTTCTCCATCCTGTAGCTCCGAAATATTTGGAGAACGAATAAACGCAAAGCGTATTGTGCGGCAACTCTGCCATCAATGAACGGAAATGAGGAATAAACGTTCCGTACACATCATCCGTGATAATCATCAGGTTCGGATTATCATTCTTCACAATGTTGATGATACGTTCGGTAGTCTCTTTGCTAAGTGCATAGCTGGGCGGGTTGCTCGGATTGGTGATAAACAACGCTTTGATCCGCGGATCTTTCAGCTTGTCTATATCTTCATCCTTATACTGCCAGGTATGTAAACCGTCAGGAGTCATCTGGTCGGCAGAAATTTCGGTAACGTCGAACTGATAGCGTCGCAGTTCCGGGATTTCTATATAAGGAGTGAACACAGGAACCATCAAAGCAATAGCATCCCCCTGGTTCAACAGGAAATTCTCTTGCAAAGAATCGAACAGATAACACATGGCTGCTGTACCTCCTTCAGTCGCGAAAAGGTCAAAAGTTCCTTTCGGCGGACGGCGGTCACACATCTCTTGCGCCAGGTAATCCTGTACGATTAACTCCGTAAAATGTAAAATACGGTCGGGCACAGGATACTGGTCGCCAATCACCGATTCCGCCCATTCGTGAATAAGCGTATCCGGATCGGCAGCATGTTCCATCAGCATATAATTATAGCCCTCTTTCAACAGGTTAGCACCGGGAGCTTTCTCGTTTTCTTTCAGGAAAGCCTCGAAACGGGCAGCAATTCCCGCCTTTTGCGGAATACCTGCTATTCCTTCTTCCAGTGAAAACGCATGACGACATTCGCAAAGGCCGAATTGTCCCAGCAGAAAAAAGGCTTCGCGTGGTTCGGTAGCAATCCAGTTCGGGTTACCTCTTCCGGCATTCAACATGGTATGTGCTATCTTCTTGATACTTTCATCTGCCATATTGATCAGTTTGTTTTTCAGCTCGAACGGGCTGATCGTTTCCATTTTCTTGGCATAACTTTTGGTAATGGCAGGGTTATTTGTTTTCTTTTCCATAATGATATTTATTTATATAGTTTTACATAAGTAGTACGATGACAACTCCCCAGATAATCAGGAGCGTATTGCCGACTGCATACGTCACCGTATATCCTAATGCCGGTGTGTCGCTTTCCACTGCATCCTGAATAGCTCCCAATGCAGCTGTTGTAGTACGTGCTCCTGCCGTACATCCCAATGACAGGGCAGGGTGGAATTTGAACAAGTATCTCGCCATCAGCAATCCGGCGAGGAGAGGAATGGCCGTTGCCAATGCGCCGACGATAAACAGACTGACGCCTACTTCCTTGAATCCGGCAATGAAACTGGGACCTGCGGCGATACCGACCACTGCGATAAACATATTCAGTCCTACATTATTCAATACCCATAAAGAAGGTTCGGGGATACCTCCGAAAGTAGGATGCTTGCTGCGTAGCCAACCGAACAGAAGTCCGGCTATCAATGCGCCGCCACTGGTAGAAAGACTGATAGGAACACCTCCCAGATGAATAGCCAGTGCACCGAAAAGACCACCGAGCAAAATACCCAATCCAACGAAGATCATATCCGTCTGGTTGGTAGGCCGGTCAATATAGCCCATTTGTTTGGCAGCACTTTCCACTTCATGTTTAAGACCGGTAAGTTCGAGAATATCTCCCGAATCTACGATTGTTTTAGGCAATACCGGAACATTGATTCCGGCACGTTTGATATTCCGGATACTAACCCCGTGCATAAACTTCTGTGCCCTGATTTTGGAAACCGTTTCTCCGGCAAAAGTCCGGTGGGTCACCATTACAGGAAGAGTTTCTGCAGGGAAGTCGAGTAATTGTGCATCAATCACTTCCGGACCGATCCAGTCTTCTTCTCCAATCACAAATTCACGGCGTCCGCTAAGTACCACTTCGTCATTCTTATGAAGAATCAGGTTCGGATCTACTTCCTTCACCACTCTTTTTTGACGAATCCGTTCTACAAACAGCCGTTTATCATTTTTACATAGATAAGCTTCGAGTTCACTGACTTTCTTTCCTTTGTCAAACCATTCATTGGTGATTTTATAAGCACGGAACACAACCGGACGAAGAGCCGGGGAAAATCCGGGTTCGTCAGCTTCCGATGTTCCCATTTGAGCCTCCAATTCCTTGCAGTCGGCCTTCACCTTATCCAGTCCACCCAGCATTTTAGGGCCGAGAGAAGCCAGAATCCACGCCGAACCGGCCGTTCCGAAAATATAAGTTACGGCATACGCTACCGGAATTGCATTGATGAACGTGGCTTTCTGTGCATCGCTGATTCCCAGCTGGTTGATCGTATCGCTTGCCACGCCGATAACGGCGGATATTGTTTGTGAGCCTGCCAACAGTCCGGCAGCTTCTCCTACATGATATCCCATGATTTTGGCCAGTATCCACGGGGCTACCAGACTGACAATACACATCAGTACGGCAAATCCCACTTGTGGCAGGCCGTCTTTCTTCAATCCGCGGAAAAACTGCGGACCTACCTTATAGCCAACGGCAAATAAGAAAAGCAGAAAGAACACAGCTTTCATCGGACCATCTACAGTGATATTCAGTTGTCCGACCAATACTCCGACCAGAAGAACGCTGGTGACTGTCCCCAAGGAGAATTTCCCTATTTTGAGTCTGCCAAGCCAGAACCCGGCAAAGAGCGTCAGGAAAATAGCAAGTTCAGGATGTACCCTTAGTTGATTAATAATCCATTCCATAATTAAGTTGTTGTTTTAGGTTATGTCATTTACAACAGTTATAGCGTAAAAAGAGTTTGTTGTGTTATGAAAAATAGAGATATAATATCCGTCGGACTTTAAATTTCTCTATTTCGCTTTTTTGTTATACTTTTGTTCTTTCAAAAATAAAACTAATCATATTCTGTATGAAATCAGACATAGAAATAGCTCGCAGTATTGAGCTGAAGAAGATTAAGCAAGTTGCCGAAGGTATCGGAATCCCTCGTGAGGAAGTGGAGAATTATGGCCGCTACATAGCAAAGATCCCCGAACAACTGATTGATGAAGAGAAAGTGAAGAAAAGCAATCTCATTCTGGTAACTGCTATCACAGCAACCAAAGCGGGCATTGGCAAAACTACAGTATCTATCGGTCTCGCTTTGGGATTGAATAAAATTGGAAAGAATGCGATTGTCGCTCTTCGCGAGCCGTCTCTCGGTCCATGTTTCGGAATGAAGGGAGGAGCAGCCGGTGGGGGATATGCACAAGTGCTTCCGATGGACAAAATTAACCTCCATTTTACAGGGGATTTTCATGCCATCACTTCTGCTCATAACATGATTTCTGCTTTACTCGACAATTATCTTTATCAGAATCAGGCAAAGGGCTTTGGACTGAAAGAAATTCTTTGGCGGAGAGTGCTTGACGTGAACGACCGTTCGTTGCGCAGCATCGTTGTCGGCCTCGGACCTAAATCGAACGGGATTACCCAAGAGTCCGGTTTCGATATTACTCCTGCTTCGGAGATTATGGCAATTCTTTGCCTTTCCAAAGATGTGAGTGATCTGCGTCGCCGTATTGAAAATATCCTGTTGGGCTTCACGTATGACGACCAACCTTTTACTGTGAAAGATTTGGGAGTGGCAGGAGCCATCACTGTGTTGTTGAAAGATGCTATCCATCCTAATTTAGTGCAGACTACCGAAGGAACCGCTGCTTTTGTACATGGTGGTCCGTTTGCTAATATCGCACATGGTTGTAACTCTATTCTGGCCACTAAATTGGCAATGTCTTTCGGTGATTATGTAATAACAGAAGCTGGATTCGGTGCCGATCTCGGTGCAGAAAAATTCTATAATATCAAATGCCGCAAGAGCGGACTCCAACCACGTCTCACGGTGATTGTCGCTACGGCACAAGGATTAAAGATGCACGGAGGTGTCAGTCTCGACCGTATCAAAGAGCCGAATATGGAAGGCTTGAAAGAAGGATTGCGTAATCTCGACAAACACGTTCGTAACCTTCGCTCATTCGGTCAGACCATCATCGTAGCTTTCAATAAGTTTGCATCCGATACGGATGAAGAAATGGAATTACTGCGCGAACATTGCGAACAGTTGGGAGTGGGTTTCGCCATTAACAATGCGTTCAGTGAAGGAGGAGAGGGAGCAGTAGATATGGCCTGTCTGGTAGTAGATACCATAGAGAACAATCCGTCCGAATCTTTACGCTACACTTATAAAGAAGAAGATAGCATACAGCAGAAGATCGAAAAGGTAGCCACTAATATTTACGGAGCCAGCGTTATTACCTATAGTAGTATTGCACGCAACCGTATCAAACTGATCGAGAAAATGGGAATCACTCATTATCCGGTTTGTATTGCTAAAACACAATATTCATTCTCTGCCGATCCAAAGATTTATGGTGCGGTAAACAACTTCGAGTTCCATATTAAAGATATTGTTATCAATAACGGAGCTGAAATGATTGTAGCCATTGCCGGAGAAATTCTTCGTATGCCGGGATTACCCAAGGAGCCGCAGGCATTGCACATCGATATTGTGGATGGAGAAATAGAAGGATTGAGCTAAAATATATACCTCAAAAAAATATTCCGGTATGATGCCGGTAAAATAAATCCCCGTCTTTCCCTATGAAATAAAATGTGGAAAGACGGGGATGACTGTATATAGAGTCCAGTGCGCTTCTGTTTTCTCTTCTTGCACACTGTACGGTTGAATTCGTCCTTGCTATGAGTGATATATGACATCATATATTTCTTTTATAGTAAGAAAAACGAAAATATGGACAGATGGTTCGGGCGGGACCGTTAATAAATAAAAAAAGCCTGCTCCTTTCACAAAGAGCAGACCTTATAAATAAGAAATAAAGCTGATAACAGTGAAGCTATTAGCTTTGAAATCGTTTTTTAATAAGCAAAAAGAGGATATTTCTTCATTGTCTCATTGACACGTGCACGTACTTGTGCAATAACTTCCTCATTTTCTACGTTAGACAATACAGTCTCGATCATTTCAGCAATTTCGAGCATCAAATCTTCTTTTGCACCACGAGTTGTGATAGCAGGAGTACCCAAACGGATACCGGAAGTCTGGAAAGCTGAACGGCTGTCGAACGGAACCATGTTCTTGTTAACAGTAATATCGGCAGAAACCAATGCTTTTTCTGCCACTTTACCTGTCAGTTCAGGATATTTGCTACGCAGGTCGACCAACATAGAGTGGTTGTCTGTACCACCGGAAACGATGGTAAAACCACGGTCGATTAAAGCCTGTGCAAGTACAGCAGCGTTCTTTTGTACTTGTTTAGCATATTCCTTAAATTCAGGTTGCAGGATTTCACCGAAAGCAACTGCTTTAGCAGCAATTACATGTTCCAACGGTCCGCCTTGGATTCCCGGGAATACGGCAGAATCCAGTAATTGAGACATCATCTTGATCTCACCTTTCGGAGTGGTCTTTCCCCACGGATTGGGGAAATCCTTACCCATCATGATGACACCACCACGAGGTCCGCGAAGTGTTTTATGTGTAGTAGAAGTGACGATATGTGCATATTTAACCGGATTTTCGAGCACTCCGGCAGCGATCAGACCGGCAGGGTGAGCCATGTCGATCATCAGGATAGCGCCTACTTTGTCAGCGATTTCACGCATACGTTTGTAATCCCATTCACGAGAGTATGCAGAACCACCACCGATAATCATTTTCGGTTTCTCACGTAGAGCGACTTCTTCCATCTGGTCGTAGTCAACGCGTCCAGTTTCCTGATTCAGGTTATATTCGCAAGGAGTATAGATGATACCGGAAGTGTTTACCAGTGAGCCATGAGAAAGGTGTCCGCCGTGTGCAAGATTTAATCCCATGAATTTGTCGCCCGGATTCAGAACTGCGAGGAAAACAGCAGCATTAGCTTGTGCTCCCGAGTGTGGTTGTACGTTTGCCCATTCAGCGCCAAAAATTTCTTTCAGGCGGTCGATAGCGATTTGTTCGCTTTGGTCTACTACTTCGCAACCTCCGTAATAACGTTTGCCGGGATAACCTTCTGCGTACTTGTTAGTCAGGCAAGAACCCATTGCCTGCATAACCTGGTCACTCACAAAATTTTCTGATGCAATAAGCTCGATTCCTTTCAACTGACGTTGATGCTCTTTTTCGATGATGTCGAAAATGATGTCGTCTCTTTTCATTCTTTTATAAGTAAGATTAAATTTCTAATTCGAGATACCTATTTTAAGCGCACAAAGTTAATGAAAATAAATAAAGAATGAAGGAAGTACAAGAAAAATGTTAGTAAAAAGCCGGATTTAATGATATTTTATTCTTAAAGGATGAATCCCAGCGAAAAACTTAACGCGCTGTCACGGCGACGGAAAATAATGTTGCTCACTCCCGTGCTGCCGTCGGAATTGATATTGTCGTAAATGATGGACTTGGAGATATTTCCGATGCTTTGCTCGTAGCGGAAATCGAAAAAGATACGGGAGATGTTGACGCCTACACCGATCACTGCACTGACATTGAACGGATACAGCCTTTCGTGAATCCCTTTTTGGTCAAAATTCTTAAAAGTGATTTCATTGTGTTTTCCCCATAAGTAGCGAAGTTTGGGGCCTGCGAAGATAGACATTCCGTAAGGCCCTTTTTTCACCACATTATAGCCGTATAAAATAGGGAAATCCACACTGTGCAACACCGATTGCACCGAAGCATAATCAGGCTCGATGGCAGGATGCTGTGAACCGAGCTTATCGAAAGTGATCTCACATTTGCTTACATTATAGGACACTTCCGGCTGAATGAAATGCTTCTTCATGTTGATGCGCATAAAGAGGGCGCCAAAATAACCTATCTTGTAGTTATTCTGCACCTCATCGATAGTCACATCCTTAATTTTCAGTTCAGATACCATGAACATGGAAGAGTTGAATCCCGCCTTGATACCGATATTTATTTTTTTTGTATTGGGGCGGTCCACTTTTTCTGCGTTATAGCTCTGGCCGACAGCCGTGCAGGCTATGGCTAACAAACCGGGAAGGATGAATTTACGCAGCATATTCATGGCAATATCGCACTTTTTATGATTTCTTCTTTTCTACACTCCAACCGAATTTACCGATTTTCTCTCCCAGATTATAATATCCTCCATGCACATATACCAGCGGATTGGCTTCGGCCAGTTCCAGCTTTCCGGTTTCAGGATTCAGGTTCCGGTCGTCCGCACGCACATTTACTACGTCAGCGATAAACATATCGTGTGAGCCGAGGGAGATGATTTCTTTCACACGGCATTCAATGCAAAGAGGAGATTCTTCAATCAACGGAGCACTGACCACCGTACACTGTCCGGGTGTCAGCTTCATCTCATCAAATTTATGATAATCACGTCCCGAACGAACTCCGCACCAGTCGGTGGCAAAAGCCATATCTTTCGTTGTCAGGTTGATGACAAACTCCATGTTTTTTTTGATAATGTCATAAGAATGGCGTTCCGGACGTACGGATATATAACACATGGGCGGGTTTGTACAAATCGTACCCGTCCATGCTACTGTGAACATATTATATTCGCTTTCTTCCTTTCCGCAGCTGACCAGTACAGCCGGCAGCGGATAGATCATCGTTCCTGGTTTCCAGTCCTGTTTCATGGGGCTATACGTTTATTCAGAGGATTGTAATCTCTTCACGTTTCTGCTCTTTCTCGCAATAATGGCACTTTACGATACAATTATCCTTGTCTATCACATGAAAGATAGTGGCCATCGGTTCGTTGTTGGTGATACATTTCGGATTGGCACATTTCACGATGCCCCGAAGTTCATCCGGCATTTTCACCTCTTTCTTTTCCACTACTTCGTAATCGCGGATGATATTCAGCTTGACGTGCGGGGCAACTACTGAAATACGGTTAATCTCTTCGTCGCAGAAGAATTTATCTGCAATCTTGATGATCCCTTTTTTACCCAGCTTCTTGCTGTCGAGGTTGAATCCGATAGTGATATTGCTAGTCATCTGTTCCACACCGAGCAGTTGCACTACGGTAAAGAGCTTTTCGGATGGGATATGGTCAATCACTGTCCCGTTTTTCAGGGCAGCTACTTGCAATGCTTGTTTATTTTCGCTCATAATAAAATATCGTTTTTAACGTCATCTAATGTGATACCTAATACATCGCAAAGGATCGCTTCGCGGGCATACAGACCGTTTTGTGCCTGTTGGAAATAGTATGCTTTCGGATTGTCATCCACATCGTAAGCAATTTCGTTGACACGGGGAAGCGGGTGCAGGATACGCAGGTTCGGACGTGTGTTCTCCAGCATTTTGTTACGGAGAATATATACATTCTTCACCCGTTCATATTCCATCAGGTCGGTGAAACGTTCGCGTTGTACACGGGTCATGTACAGAATATCGGCGTCGGCGATAATCTCTTCGGAAAAGTCTGTATGTTCAACGTATTTTATTTGGTGCGTTTTGCAGTAAAGTTTGTATTCTTCCGGCATTTTCAGCTCTTCGGGAGCGATAAAATGGAAAGTCGGATTAAAGTGTCGCATCGCCATCAGCAATGAATGTACGGTGCGGCCGTATTTCAAATCACCCACCAGGAAAATGTTCAGATTTTCCAGCGTTCCTTGTGTCTTGTAGATAGAGTAGAGATCGAGCATCGTCTGCGACGGGTGCTGGTTGGCTCCGTCACCTGCGTTGACAATGGGCACCGGGGCTACTTCGCTGGCATACCGTGCAGCTCCTTCGAGATAGTGTCGCATGACGATAATATCTGCATAGTTGCTCACCATCATGATCGTGTCTTTAAGTGTTTCCCCTTTGGAAGAACTGGTAGCTTTGGGGTCAGAGAATCCGATTACTCGTGCGCCGAGACGGTTGGCAGCTGTTTCAAAACTCAAGCGGGTACGGGTGGAAGGTTCAAAGAACAGGGTTGCTACAACCTTTCCTTGTAATAACCGGCGATTGGGGTTCATTTCAAACTGCTTCGCCATTTCGAGCATGTAGAGGATTTTTTCTTTAGAATGTTCGGCAATGGTTACTAAACTTCTGTTTTCCATTTTGTTATCTTTTATGTGGATAGAACTTGTTTTACCGGAGCGTAAAGGTACGAAGAATTTGTGAAAAGCACAGATTTTTCGTACCTTTTTTATCAGCTTTTAATCAGTCGGTTTATTTCCGTCCACTGGCTAACGCTGCAATGATATATTTCCCCGGTGCTCCGATTTTGCTCCAGGCTGTATTGGAGAGCAGTTTCCACACCTGGGTGCCTTTCCTGCCATAGTCTGATAGCCGGAGAATCGTCTGTTTCTCTTTTGGGTCAGTCACTTTATGGTTGTCCAGGCTCTCCATCAATCCTGCTATGTTGTGTGTAGCCAGATTGTAGGCATACCCCGGAATTTCAATCGAAGCAACGTTGGTTTCTTCTTCTTCTTCATGATTTAGTTTAGTTTCCTTTAGTTTAGTTTGTCGGGAAATGTCTGCATTTTCTTGACTCACCTCCTCTTGAGTTTCAAAAATGTCTGCATTTTCCGCGTTCAACTCTTCTTTTTGCATCCCTTTTTTCTTCTTGGTCTCTAATAAATAAGGTAGTTGGGAGAAATCTATTTTCCTTCGTGTAGTGGCTTCGAACCACACCCTTTGAATCTGTTCCGAAGTGAGTATGCCGTATTTTTCGTAGGTTTCCTTATGGAAAAATCCTTTCTCCAATAACAGATCGACAATCTTTTCCATCATATCCTCTTTAATCCCGCCGCCTACTTTACGGACAAAAATCAGGTTTTGTTCCTTTCCCCAAGAGATATAATATCCCTCTTTATATATTTTGCAAAGTAATCGCATGACAATGTAAGAAGCTAACACTCCAAATTTAGCTTCTAATAGTTCCATCACTTCTTCGTCAAAGAAGTTTGCCGGTGTCGGGAAATAAGGTATCCCTTTGTTAATCATATTCATTGTTAAATATATTTTAATCTGATTTATACAATAGCTTTCCACTCCATCAGGTTTCCGATCATAAATCTTCTCCATCCTTTTTGTTCTTCACTCCAATAGACAATAGACTCTTGTTTTGCTGTGATATTGAATTTTCTATGAAAGAATTTTTCATATCCTACTAGTGTTCCTTTTTCCAGGCAGAATGTGCCATCCTGCCTATGAAAAGCGATCATTGCATTTCCATACAACATGCGTTCTATTAGTCTAATACACTCTTGTACAATTCTCTCTGCGCATTTATCCGAAATCCCCTTTTCAGCAGTAATACGTTTTTTCCATACTAATTTGCAAGCTTCTAACTTACTCTTCCTGATTTTTTGTCTCATTTTCTTCTGTTTTTAATTATGAAAAATAATCTGTTTGAGCGTAAATCTTCCCTTATAGATAGTGACGGTATGTTGTTGTCATAGCGTCACTATCCTTTCATTATAGTGACGCTATAACGATAGCATACCGTCACTATTTTTTTAAGAGAAAATCTGTAAGTTTTCGACCGGTTGAAAACGGCGGCGAAGGTAAGCCTTATATTCCAACTGTCCCATTATTTTTTTTAGTACTTGCTTTTGATCTTTTCAGCTTGTTCTCTTTTTTCCTTTTTCTCTTTCATGTACTCTTCTTCAACAGGTTTTCTCAATGCCCCTAATTCAGCATGTATACTACTAAGTTCCATTAACTTATAGCCACCGTGTTTGTGGATGTATAATACTTTTTGGTCATAGATATATTGGGCTAGATTTATCAGCTTTCTTTTCTTGGGATGGCGGAAATGTCCATCAATAAAGATTTTTAAATACATGGTGAAATAAAGACGGATATCTCCATCGATTGCTATTCTGTTATCCAGTTCTTCTTCACTGATGATTTCTTCCCTTGAATGCCTCCTGGGGGCTTTTTTCATTGTTTGGACATTTCTTTTCACCTTGCCGTTTTTACTACTTTTTTTGGCATTTTTACTTTTCATAATCTACTAATTTTAACGTTGGTTAAATATATATTAATTCTAAAAATAATATCTGGAAAGCGGAATTAAACGTGCAAAAAGATTTGTTCTTTTGCCGCTTGCCAAATAGTATATATATAAAATAACTAGTGATGCAAATGATGAATAAAAATGGATTTAGTCGATGTGGGGAGAACTACATCAATCGTTTACGAAAGGAGGGGCGTTATTCTACAGCGCATGTCTATAAGAATGCCCTTTATTCTTTCAGTAAGTTTTGTGGTACGTTGAATATGTCGTTCAGACAGGTCACCAAAGAACGTTTACGACGTTATGGTCAGTATCTTTATGAGTGTGGTTTGAAGCCTAATACGATTTCTACGTATATGCGTATGCTTCGTAGCATTTACAATCGGGGAGTGGAAGCGGGTAGTGCTCCTTATGTTCCCCGATTATTTCATGATGTCTATACAGGCGTGGATGTCCGCCAAAAGAAAGCTTTGCCTGCCGGTGAATTGCACAAACTTCTATATGAGGATCCCAAATCGGAGCGTTTACGTCGCACACAAACTATTGCCGCCCTGATGTTCCAGTTTTGTGGAATGTCATTCGCCGATTTAGCGCATCTGGAAAAATCAGCTTTAGATCAGAGTGTGTTACGCTATAATCGAATCAAGACGAAAACTCCCATGAGTGTAGAAGTGCTTGACACCGCCAAGGGAATGATTAATCAACTCCGAAGTAATCAGGAACCCATTCCCGATTGTCCGAACTATCTGTTCGACATACTTTGCGGTAACAAGAAACGAAAGGATGAAAGGGCATACCGTGAATATCAGTCTGCTCTTCGGAGATTCAATAATCGTTTGAAGAATTTGGCGAGAGCTCTACGTTTGAAGTCTCCTGTTTCTTCTTACACACTTCGCCATTCTTGGGCAACGACAGCGAAGTATCGTGGAGTGCCAATTGAAATGATCAGTGAATCATTGGGGCATAAATCTATAAAAACCACACAAATCTATTTAAAAGGTTTTGAACTAAGAGAACGTACAGAGGTAAATAAAGGGAATTTATCTTACATTAGAAACTATCGTTTAGGTTGATAGTTAACGATAAAGTATTAGAAATCAAGGGCGAAATGTTTCTGTTACTTCTTAGGTAACGGATAATTATTCGGTGCAAAGATATGCAAAAATACAAATAGTAAACAAGTAAAATCTTCTTTTTTTTCTGATTTGTTGAAATATGCAACAAAAATATATCAGGACATGATGGTTTTGTTTTATCATGCCCGATATTCCTATATTCTGTTTTCAAAGATGCTTTTCCCTTCGCGTAGGTTAGAAAAACATTGCTGTAGGCGGTTCTTGTCCATGTTTTTCTGTTTTCATCTGTTTTCCTGTGAATGAGTACCTTATCCGTTACCTAAGAAGTAACGGAAACTTAAGGGGTAAAAAAGTATGATTCTAACGAAAGAAACTTTAAGTGCTGGGCCTAAAATTGGGACAGGGGAAGGCGTAGCACACTCTAAACGCTGGTATGTCGCTCTGGTTCGTATGCATCATGAGAAGAAGGTAGCCGAACGTTTAGACAAAATGGGGATTGAAAATTTTGTACCGGTCCAGCAAGAAGTACATCAATGGAGTGACCGCCGTAAAGTGGTTGAATCCGTGTTGCTTCCCATGATGGTTTTTGTACATGCTGATCCTAAAGAACGTAAAGAGGTTCTTTCCTTTTCTACAGTTAGTCGGTATATGGTAATGCGCGGTGAGAGCAGTCCGACTATCATTCCTGATGAACAAATGGCCCGTTTCCGTTTTATGCTCGATTATTCCGAAGAGGCAATCTGTATGAATAGCGCTCCTTTGTCACGTGGTGAAAAAGTACGTGTTGTCAAAGGTCCTTTGACTGGTCTTGTAGGAGAACTTGTCACAGTGGATGGCAGGAGTAAGATTGCTGTCCGGTTGAATATGCTGGGGTGTGCTTGTGCGGATATGCCGGTTGGGTATGTGGAACTTTTTAAATAAACACAGAATAAAAGCTACTTTGTGTCCATCTCAAAACAGCTTACTTATTTTCTAAAATTGAAATAAGCTTTTATGAAAGGAATCGTTTTAGCCGGTGGTTCAGGCACTCGTCTGTATCCTATCACCAAAGGAGTGAGTAAGCAGTTGCTTCCTGTCTTTGACAAACCCATGATTTATTATCCGATTTCAGTCCTTATGTTGGCTGGAATCCGTGAGATCCTGATTATTTCCACTCCTTATGATCTTCCGGGTTTCAAGCGTCTTTTGGGTGATGGCTCCGACTATGGAGTACGGTTTGAGTATGCCGAACAACCCTCTCCGGACGGTCTGGCACAAGCCTTTATTATCGGTGAAGACTTCATCGGCAATGATTCCGTCTGCCTGGTATTAGGTGATAATATCTTCTATGGCCAAAGCTTTACCCGCATGTTGCAGGAGGCTGTCCGTACAGTCGAGGAAGAGCAGAAAGCAACCGTATTCGGTTATTGGGTTGCCGATCCCGAACGTTATGGAGTTGCTGACTTTGACAAGGATGGGAATGTTTTGAGTATTGAAGAAAAACCAGAAAATCCAAAATCTAACTACGCTGTAGTAGGACTCTATTTCTACCCCAATAAAGTGGTGGATGTAGCCAAACATATACAACCTTCTCCCCGTGGAGAGTTAGAAATCACTACCGTTAATCAGGAATTTCTCAATGACCACCAATTAAAGGTCCAACTATTAGGCCGTGGCTTTGCCTGGCTTGATACCGGCACGCACGATTCTCTTTCCGAGGCCAGTACTTTTATTGAAGTGATTGAAAAGCGTCAGGGATTGAAAGTCGCGTGTCTTGAAGGTATTGCCCTGCGTCATGGCTGGATAACAGCGGATAAAATGCGTGAACTGGCCAAGCCCATGCTAAAGAACCAATATGGCCAGTACCTTTTAAAAGTAATAAATGAACTGGAATAATGCCATATTCCTTTTCGGTAATTTAAATAACTAACAAACACTAATCACAGTGGAAATAATCAAAACTGCTATAGAGGGCGTTGTCATCATTGAACCCCGCCTTTTTAAAGATGACCGTGGTTACTTTTTCGAATCCTTCTCTCAACGTGAATTTACAGAAAAGGTCCGTAAGGTAGATTTTGTCCAGGATAATGAAAGTAAATCCAGCTATGGTGTTTTACGTGGTCTTCATTTTCAGAAACCACCTTATGCCCAGAGTAAACTGGTACGTGTCATTAAAGGCTCTGTCCTTGATGTGGCTGTCGATATCCGTAAAGGCTCACCAACATTTGGAGAGCATGTATCAGTGGAATTGACTGAAGAAAACCACCGTCAGTTCTTTATTCCGCGTGGATTTGCCCATGGCTTTGTTGTCTTGACGGAAGAGGTTATCTTTCAGTATAAATGTGACAACTTCTATGCTCCCCAATGTGAAGGTGCCCTGGCTTGGGATGATCCCGCATTGAAAATCGACTGGAAGGTTCCTGCTGATAAAATAATCCTTTCCGGGAAAGACCAACATCACGAACGTCTGGAAGAAGCCGGCTGGCTATTTGATTATAACGAAAATCTGTATTAAGCTCAATGAATATTCTAGTGACAGGAGCTAACGGTCAGCTTGGCAATGAGATGCGCCGTGTGTCGTCAACCAGCTCCAACCAATATATTTTTACCGATGTGGCAGAGTTGGATATAACCAGTCGTGATTCTATCCGTAAAATGATCAATGACAACCAAATTCATGTCATTGTTAATTGTGCTGCCTATACCAATGTAGACAAGGCGGAAGACGATTTCGCGACTGCTGATTTATTGAATAATAAGGCTGTGGAGAATCTGGCTGTTGTAGCTAAAGAAACTGATGCTACCTTAATACATGTCTCTACTGATTATGTTTTTCAGGGAGACAGAAATGTCCCTTGTCGGGAAGATTGGGAAACTAATCCTTTGGGTGTGTATGGTAAAACAAAGCTGGCCGGTGAGCATAGCATACAGGAAATCGGCTGTCATTATCTTATCTTTCGTACCGCCTGGCTTTATTCCCCTTATGGGAAGAATTTCGTAAAAACGATGCGACAGCTCACATCTGATAAAGATACCCTGAAAGTAGTCTTTGATCAGGTTGGTACTCCCACTTATGCCGGAGACTTGGCATCTGTTATCTATCAAGTGATTGAGGAGAATCAACTTTATAAAGAAGGTATCTACCATTTTAGTAATGAAGGCGTGTGTTCATGGTATGACTTTGCGAAGGAAATCTGTGACTTGAGTGGCAATGTGTGTGATATTCAACCTTGTCACAGCGATGAATTTCCCAGTAAGGTAAAGCGTCCTCATTTCTCTGTACTGGATAAAACAAAGGTGAAATCTACTTTTGGAATCACTGTTCCTTATTGGAAAGACTCTCTGCAGAAATGTATAAATGAATTGAAACAACAATCTGATTATTAAAATAGACATGAATTTTGCACGAAATATATTGATTACAGGTGGAGCAGGCTTCATCGGATCACACGTTGTACGTTTGTTCGTCAATAAATATCCTGAATATCATATTATCAATCTGGATAAACTGACTTATGCCGGTAATCTGGCTAACCTGAAAGATATCGAGAATCAGCCTAATTATACCTTTGTAAAGGCTGATATTTGTGACTTTGATAAAATGTTGGAACTCTTCAAACAGTATCGTATTGATGGAGTTATTCACTTGGCTGCTGAAAGTCATGTAGACCGTAGTATAAAAGATCCGTTTACATTTGCTCAAACGAATGTGATGGGGACTCTCTCTCTGCTCCAAGCTGCAAAACTGACTTGGGAGATGCTTCCTGAATGTTATGAAGGTAAGCGTTTTTATCATATTTCTACAGATGAGGTTTATGGTGCTTTGGAATTCGATGGTACATTCTTTACGGAGGAGACTAAATACCAGCCCCATAGTCCTTATTCAGCTAGCAAGGCAGGTAGTGATCATTTTGTGAGGGCTTTTCATGATACTTATGGTATGCCTACCATTGTAACAAATTGCTCCAATAATTATGGTCCTTATCAATTTCCGGAGAAACTGATCCCATTGTTTATAAATAATATCCGTCAGGGCAAACCCTTGCCTGTGTATGGTAAGGGAGAAAATGTAAGAGATTGGTTGTATGTTGTGGACCATGCTAGGGCGATAGATTTGATTTTCCACAACGGAAACACGGCTGATACTTATAATATTGGTGGTTTTAATGAATGGACGAATATTGATCTTATAAAAGTAATCATAAAGACAGTTGATCGTTTGTTAGGTAATCCGGAGGGTACTTCAGAACATTTGATTACTTATGTAACAGACCGTAAAGGACATGATTTGCGTTATGCAATTGATTCAAATAAACTGAAAAATGAATTGGGGTGGGAACCAAGTCTACAATTTGAGGAAGGGATAGAGAAAACTGTTAGATGGTATTTAGATAATCAGAATTGGATGGATAATGTGTCGTCTGATAAATGCTAAAAATATCATGACTTTATGCATAATGATTATTCTTAGTGATTTATAGTTTGGGGACATTATTGTACTATATTTAATAAATATATATCAGAAATCAGAATATTAGAAATGAATAATATCTGGAGTGACGCAAATGTCTGATAATAGAGAAAATACTAAACGAATAGCAAAAAATACTTTATTGCTATATGTACGTATGTTATTTACCATATTGGTAAGTTTATATACTAGCCGTATTGTTCTTAGAACTTTGGGAATTGAGGACTTTGGTATTTATAGTGTTGTAGGAGGGGTGGTTGCTATGTTTGGAGTTGTTTCAGCTTCGCTTTCATCAGCTGTTAGTCGCTATCTGAATATAGAAATGGGGAGTAAAAATGAAGAAAAAATAAAAAGAATTTTTTCTTCTGCTGTTATAATACATATTTTTCTAGCTGTAACTATTTTGGTTTTGGCTGAGGTTGTGGGACCTTGGTTTATAAGTAATAAAATGACAATTCCAGTTGATAGAATTTATGCAGCTAATTGGGCTTTTCATTGTTCTATCCTAGCTTTTGTTATTAACTTGATAAGTATACCTTATAATGCATGTGTTATAGCTCATGAAAATATGAAGGTTTTTGCATATGTAAGTATCTTAGAAGTATTCCTTAAGCTAGCAATAGTGTATGTATTATTACTTTTTTCTATTGATAAAATGATTCTGTATGCAATTTTGACTCTCTGTGTGGCACTAGTTATTCGAGTCGTTTATCAACTTTATTGCCAGCGGCATTATTCAGAGAGCCGTTTCTATTTTATTTTTGATTATTCTTTAATAAAAGAAATGTTTGGATTTGCAAGTTGGAATATGATAGGGAGTACCTCTGTAATATTAAGTGATCAGGGAGTTAATGTTCTATTAAATATATTTTGTAATCCAATTGTAAATGCAGCTCGTGGTGTTGCTATGCAAGTAAATCAGGCTATAAATAGTTTTGCACAGAATTTTATGCTTGCACTTAATCCGCAAATAACAAAGAGTTTTGGGGCAAATAATCTAGAATCTTTTAAGTCTTTTATGATATATGGAAGTCGTTTATCTGTGGCTCTTTTAACATTATTGTCTTTACCTATTCTTGCGGATACAAAGTTTATACTTCATCTATGGTTGGGACAGGTTCCTGATTATTCGGTAAATTTTGTCAGATTAGCTTTATTATATACTCTTAGTGAATCTATGTCTGGTACATTTACCACAGGACTTCTTGCTACAGGAAAGATTATGAAACTTCAATTATTGGTTGGAGGTTTTCGAATGATGAATTTTCCATTATCTTATGGAGCTTTATTACTCTGGAAAATACCTGAAATTACATTTATTATAGCTATTGCTATTTCACAAATAAATTTATTTATAAGACTAACTTTATTAAGAAAATATGTTGAGATCTCAAGATTTGTTTATTATAAGGATATTGTATTTAGACAAATCTTGACTGTACTCATTCCATTGTTTATAGTTTATTTATTGTCATCATATATGGATGAAAGTTGTGTTCGATTGTTGATGATAGTGATTATTTCTATGTGTACTTGCATGATATGCATATTATATGTAACATGTAATAAGTATGAGAGAATACTAATATTTGGAAAACTGTATAATATATTAAGAAAATTAGGAAGATGATCAAGAAAATTTATAATAAAATAGCTAATTTAAGATTCCAAGATCGAATTAATTTATACCAGACGCTTCTTGCAAATTTATTATTGCTACCGATAAAAGAAGCTATTAAATTTCCGATACTAATTTATGGTAAATGTAGAAAAAAAGATATGTATGGAAAGGTTATATTTCATAGTCCTGTACATACTGGTATGCTAAAGATTGGTATAAGTGATCCTGTTAGAAGTTTTGACTCTAAATCTTTTATTTCAATTTGTGGAATATTGGAGATTGGCGATAGCGTTGTATTACGTAAAGGGATAAGTTTGTTGATAAAGAAAAATGCTTTATTAAAGTTAGAAGATGATGTTTATATAGGTGATAATTGTACGATAATAGTTGCAGATAAAATACAGATAGGACGTGCCACCCGTGTTGGAAACAATACAACTTTTATGGATACAGATTTTCATAGTATTATAAATATAAAGACAAGAGAAATTAAACCAAATTATGCATCGATTTATATTGGAGAAAATAATTGGATTGGAGGTTGGTGTGTTGTTAAAAAGGGGACTCAGACACCTATGGGTACAATTATAGCAGGGCCATATTCTATGGTAAGTAAGAATTATATAGGCAAAATACCTGAATGTAGTATCATTGCTGGTTCTCCTGCTAAATTACTAGTGGATGGAATGCGACGTGTTAATAATGTAGAGAGTGATAGGATAATAAATAATCATTATGATTCTAGTAGAGAGATTTTTGTGTTACCGGATAGTGTAAATCTAGATACTTTTTGTTTACCTCAAAGAAAATAGAGATCAATAAGTTACTAATAATATTTATTTTTTGCTTTTGGCAGTCTGGTAAGTTGTATCAAATATGTATGTTTATATTGTAATAGATTTCTTATTACTATTGTTATATATAAAAGACAATGGGAGAAATTCGAAAAAAGCATTTGTCGTTTCTGCTATTATTTTATTTTTATTAGTATCATTGCACGATGGACAATTTACTAATGATTATCAACAATATTTAAATTTCTTCTTAGGGAAAAATAGTATGTATGGTACTATTAATTTCCCTAATAATATAGAAAATGGATATATTCTATTTATTCGTTTCCTACATTTTTTTGTTTCATCCAGTTTAGGTTATATTTTTAGTATTTCTTTATTAATTTGCATACCCTTTTTATATCTTGTAAATAAACTTTCTAATAATAGAATTTTATCTATACTTTTATTGGTGACAATAAATGATGGTTTAACTCTGCAAACTTTTTTTTGTGCACATCGACAAATGTTGGCAGTATCTATGTTGTTTTGTGTTATAATAGTTGCAAGGAAACGTATTTGTTGTTGGAAGTTAATAGGATTGGTTTTAGTAATATGTGCGGTTTTAACTCATTCTACTTCATATTTTGTATTGTTTTTCTTGGTGTTGTTATATTTCATTCCTTTTAATAATAAAAAAATATATTATATCTTATTAGGAGTAAGTTTGGTACTGGGTACTTTCATTAATTTGAGTGATCTTTTTCTGAATTTTATATCTTTTTTTTCTATTATAGATGGGGCTATGAGAAGTGTCAATCATGTGCTTAACTCAGATCATTATAGTTTAGGTATTTGGAGTTTTTTACCTTTGACAATACTTGGTTTTTCTTTTGTATATTATACTTCGTCATATGAAACTAATAACTTCTATTTAAAAAGTTTTGTTATAGGCGTTGTGTGCAAAAATTTATTTGGTTTTTTTCCTTTAATTAATAGAAGTATCTTTTTTCTCATATTATTGGGATTGATTGGGGCTATTCCATCTTCTTTGAAATATAACTATAGCCAAAGATATATTTATGCACTACTTGTTGTTCTGTATATTTATTTTCTAAGTAGGATGTTACAAAATCCTCCAGAGAATTTTATGTTACCCTATAATTTTATATTTGATTAATATGCGTTTGGAAAACTAAGATTATTCTATGGGATTTGTGAATTAGCTGAGGAACTTCGGAGAATCTTTTTGTAAGTGGGCACATCAAAACGGTTCAAATCGATTGCTGAGATCAGAGGCAGTAATAATTGTCATAAAACCTATGAAATAGATATTAAACTTAGTGATACTTTGAGCACAAGCTAATTGGCTAATCGAAGAACTATAATATTAATAAAAGTAGAGTATAATGGATGTGTCGGTAATTCTTGTGAACTATAATACACTATCTCTTACTATGTCTTGTATTGATAGTATATTTATGCATACACAAGATATAGATTTTGAAGTCATTGTTGTTGATAATGATTCGTATGATGGAAGTCAGGATATTTTATCTGCTGATAGTCGTATTTTATTTATTGAGTCAGGTTCAAATTTGGGCTTTGGACGTGCAAATAATTTGGGAATGTTAAAGGCAACAGGGAAATATATATTTTTTCTAAATACAGATACATTATTATTTAACAATTCACTAAAGATTTTTTATGATTTTGCAGAGACATGTTTCGGTCATATAAAATTAGGTGGGATAGGTTGTCAATTAATTGATGGTGATCATAATGTAACTCATTCTTATTCCCACTTTCCAAAGGTAAATGAATCATTTATAAATGAAATAAGAGATCATTGGAGGTTTTTAACAGGTCAGAAAAAGCCACGGAGAGTTAATCGATATAAAGATTGCCCATTTGGTTTTTATGAGGTTGACTATGTGACTGGGGCTGATTTGTTTGTAAAGCGTTCTGTATTGGATGAGGTAGGTGCATTTGACCCTGATTTTTTTATGTACTATGAGGAAACAGAAATGCAATATAGATGGTGGAGAAAAGGATATAAGCAATTAATAATAGAAGGACCTGAAATTATGCATTTAGAACGGAAGAGTACTGTAAATGCTTTGAATATTTCATGTGAGATGCGTGATTTGCATAGCCGTATTTTGTATTTTAAAAAGACCTCTCATCCGTTGGTATATGTTTATTATAGGATGATGTTGGTATTATTTCGTTTGCATTATATAATAATGCCCTCTATTTCTTTTGTTGACAAAATAAGTTTTTTTAGGTTGATACTGAGTTGATGGAACGTATTAGAATAGCTATAATAGTACCCTTTGCCAATGTTTTCTATAGTGGTGGTGTTACGGTACAAGGACGTATGTGGAAAGAGGGATTAGAAGAATTAGGAAATATTGTTGATTTAGTGGATAATTGGGGTAAGTTCGATTGGAATACTTATGATTATATAATTATACTCGGTAATGGTAAGCTTCTTCTCGATTATATGTTTCTTTTAAGAGGGTTCGAGCATCCTCAGATTATAAGTGCTCCTATAATTGATTATCATAAGAGTTTCTTTAGCTTCGTTTTGCGCTCTCGGTATTTTGGAAGTGTGCGGTTAAAGATAAACAAGCCGTTTCATGATTTGTATTATTGTAGAAAAATGTTTGATTTTTATCTTGTCAGGTCAGAATATGAGAGTCGTTTTATAGAAGAGGGATTTCATATAGATATAAAAAAGATATATAAGTTGCCATTGAATTTTAGGATCCCTATGAGATATTTGAAAAATATCGATTTTGAAAAAAAAGAGAATTTCTGTTTTCATTCAAGTAGATTAGGAAGTCCTGGAAAAAATGTGGAACGATTGATTAAGGCGGCAATTAAATATGATTTTAATCTAGTATTAGCCGGTTCTATCAAAGGTCATGAGCAGGAAAGTTGGTTACATAAACTCATAGATGGACATCATAATATTCAATATGTTGGTTGGTTATCCGATGAGGAATTGTATGATTACTATTCCCGTGCTAAGGTTTTTGCTTTACCTAGCATAATTGAGGGGGTAGGCATGGTTGCGTTGGAAGCTTCAATATTTGGATGTGAGATAATACTTACCAATATAGGTGCTCCAAAGGAGTATTTTAATGGAATGGCTCACCTTGTAAATCCTTATGATATAGATGATATAGGTTTAAAAATAAAAAAAGCTCTTTTAGGAGTAGGATACCAACCTAGATTGAGAAAATATATTTTGAATAGAAATAATTCTGATTATTGCATGAAGGAGTTAGATTCTGTATTACGAAAAAATCAAAAAGAAAGATAATGAAACGTATTCTTCATATATTGTCAGCTATTGATGGTGGTGGTGGTGAACGAGTTGTTTATAATTATTATAGCAATATGAATCATAATAATGTAAAATTAGATCTCGCTGTTATCGATAGAGGATGCAAACAACTACTAGAAGATGGATTTAGAGAAATGGGGTGTAATGTTTTTTATGTTCCAGTTCCAATATTCAAACGTTTGTGGGCTATTCATAAAATGATGAGAAATGGTCATTATGATGGTGTACATTGTCATCGTATTTTTTTAGCTGAGATTTATATGATCTTAGGGTGGATAAACCATATACCTTTAAGAATTGCTCATGCTCATATGGCTTTTATTGTTGGGCATAAAAAAGGGATATTTATAAATACATTATTGAAACCTTTATTGAAATTGTTTACCACAAATCGGTTGGCTTGTGGAGAGGCAGCAGCAAAGTATGTCTGGGGAAGTACAAAAGGGGTGACAATTATTAATAATGCTATTGATTTAAAAAAATTTAGGTACGATCCTCAGATTAGAATGGAGTATAGACGTAAATTGAACATTCAAGATAATGAGCTTGTAATTGGGCATGTGGGGCGTTTCGACGAACAAAAAAATCATACTTTTCTTATTAGGGTTTTTGATGAATTATGTAAAGAATATCCCGGAAAGATCTTTCGTTTGATTATGATAGGTGAAGGTGAGTTGTTAGAGACAATAAAAATAAGTGTAGAGAAAACAGAATACTTTGATAAACTGCATTTTTTGGGGTTACAGTCTGATGTAAATAATTGGATGCAAGCTTTTGATATATTCTTACTACCATCCTTGTTTGAAGGATTACCTGTCGTCGGTGTTGAGGCACAGGCGATAGGATTGCCTTGTGTCTTTTCAGACTCGATTACATCAGAATTTAAAATGAGTAATAGGGTTTCATTTCTTTCTTTAAAAGCACCTTTGAAACAATGGACGAATATTATTTATAGGTATATCATAGAACAAAGTAAAGATGATAATAGACAAATAATCACGTCTAAGGGGTTTAATATAGTTATTGAAGCTCCGAAATTAGAAAAAATATACTTAAATGGATAGAAAAAAAATTGCAATTTTATCAGTTTATGATGTTTACAATTATGGTAGCATATTGCAAACCTATGCGACACAACAAGTAATAAAAGGGTTGGGATTTGATAGTATTATTATTCGTAATGATCATAGAGATAAATTATCCCAATTAAAACGTTGTTTTAATCTTCCATTACTTCAAATGAAGATGAATTTTATTATTCGTGATATTTATGTGAAATATTTGAATAAAACATTGGGAGAATATTTTTATAGCAGAAGAGAGGCTTTTGATCGATTTATTAAAACTTGTCTTTTCATAAGTCCTGATTGGGGCGATAAAATGAGTATTGCAGCACATATAAAGGATTTTAATTATGCATTGGTAGGTAGTGATCAAGTTTGGAATCCAATGAATCTTGGAAAAGATTTTTATACTATGTCATTTATCCCTATGGGGATAAAGCGGGTTGCATATGCTCCAAGTTTCGGAGTAGCTTCAATTTCTGAAAGGCAAAAAGAAAAGATAAAGGATTATCTTTTAAAAATTGATTGCATTTCTATAAGGGAGCTATCCGGTCAAAAAATCATAAAAGAATTAATCGGAAAAGAAGTTCCTGTTGTAGCAGACCCGACAATTTTGATGCCATTTGAAAAATGGGAAGAGTTTGTGTCAGTGCACCCTTATGAGGAGAAACCATATATTTTATGTTATTTCCTTGGTACAATTAAATCTCATCGTGAATTTGCAAAAAAATTAAAGAGGAAGACTGGAATAGACATAATTTCGTTACCGCATAGTGATGAAATATGTAAATGGGATTTTAATTTTGGTGATTATACTCCTTTGAATGTAGGACCTCAAGAATTCGTGAATCTAATAGCACATGCATCTTATGTTTGTACTGATTCATTTCATGCTACCGTGTTTTCAAATTTATTTAGTCGTCAATTTTTCTCTTTTGGTCGTTATGCAAATGATGATAATATAGCTTCTACAAATTCTCGTATACCATCACTTCTTTCCATTTTAGGTAATGAAGGACGATATGTTGATTCTTCTATTGATATCGCAGACAATCTACTTGATGAAATTAATTTTAAATGTGTAAAAAAGAAAATATCAGAATTAAGAAATACCTCAAGAGAGTATTTACTAAAATCGTTAGATTGTGATGGAATTGTGTAACAAGGAAATTTGTAGCGGATGTAATGCTTGTGTGGCAGTATGTAAACATGATGCTATAAGTATGATTGCAGATGAAGAAGGATTTTTACAACCAAATATTTTTTTAGATAAATGTGTAGAGTGTGGTTTATGTAGAAAAACATGTCCAATATTGTCTCCTCTAAAAGCGCCAGATCATAGTCATCAGAAGTTGTATGCATTACATTCTAAAGATAAACTAATAAGAAGACGGTCAACATCGGGTGGTTTTTTCTCTGTGATATCTAAAGAGATAATAGATGGAGGAGGTAAAGCAGTAGGAGTAGTTCTTAATGATGATTTAAAAATAGCACATCTCTGTATAGATGATACTGATGAAATTTATAGGTTTTCTGGTTCTAAATACGTGCAAAGTGACTTGCAGAATTGTTTCAGACAAGTGGAACAATGTCTGCAGTCTGGACATAAATGTGTTTTTAGTGGTACTCCTTGTCAAGTTGCAGGTTTATTAAGTTTTCTAAAACATCCATATTTAGATTTGTATACTGTAGAGGTGGTTTGCCACGGTGTTCCGTCTCCACTATTTTGGGAACAATACATAAAACATAAGGAAAATGAGTATAAATCTAAAATTGTAGCAGTCAATTTCAGAGATAAAAAATATGGTTATGGTTCTGGAGTAATGAAACTTGTTTTCTCTAATGGAAAAGTCTATCATCAAGGCCATGAGGCTGATTACTTTTTACATGCATTTTCAAAATCAATGATAGATAGACGTTCCTGTTATAGCTGTCATTTTAAAGGTATGGAGAAGCATTATGCGGATTTTACTATATATGATGGATGGCATATCTGTAAGTGGAATAAAAAAATGAATGATGATAAAGGTACTACTTTAGTATATGCTCATAATGAAAAGGCACAATGTTTATTGAATAAAATATCAAATAATTTTGTTATTCAAGAGGTTTCTGTCAATGATAAATATGCAAAAATAGATGCAGTTATGCTTTATCGTTCAAGTATAATGACTCCCCAAAGAAACAATATTTATCAATTATTGAATAATAATGGATTTGATGGAGTTGTTGATAAGTACTTATCTGTTACTTGGAAAATTAGATTCAAAAGTTTTTTGAAGCAGTTTCTTTACCATATAAGGGTATTGTCATTGTTTAATCGCTTTAAAAAGTTCTTGTAGTTCCTTAGGTAACTAATTTCTAATCATTTCATCTGTATACGTTATTTGGCTCGTTTCTTCTTTGTTGTGAATAAAGAAGACTGTTTTTTATACAAATAAACTATTAAATTGGCTTGATGTTAAATATTTACATTGTAATTGAAGTAAAAAATATTATATATGAATATATTTCGTGCTTTTGTTTGTTTTTTTCTTCCATCTTGTGTGATAAGATTAATCTCTAAAATAATTCGAAGTAAAAAAATCGTTTTGGGTAAGAATGCAAAAATAGGATTCTCGTTTATTGTGGCAGAATCTATAGTAATGGATGATAATACCTCAGTTGGGCATTTTAATTATGTAAATATTAAGCGCTTACATTTTGAAAAAGGAGGTAGCATAAAGCATCTTAACTTTATAAAGGGGGATTTCTCAATTTTCATTGGAGAGAATGCCTGGATCCGTACACAAAATAAAATATCTGCGACTCGTGGAACATATCATGATGTCAATCTTGTATTAGATAAATATGCGAAAATAGGAGTGAAGCAATTATTAGATATGACAGATTCTATAACAATAGGAGAATCAAGTATGTTAGCTGGGGCTGATACTCAAATCTGGACTCATAGTTTTTTATTTTCTAAAACAGAAAAAAAATATGCCCGTATAGATTCCCCCGTCGTTATTGGTAAACACTGTTATATTGGTGCAAGGTGTACAATCCTCTCTGGTGTAAATATTGCAGATGCAATAACCGTAGGAGCATGTACATGTGTTTCAAAATCTTTGAATGTACAGGGGTTATATACTAGCCAAGATTTGAAATATAAAAAATTTGACCCAGATGAAAGAATGGAAAATTTAGGAAGACCAGTTATGAATACATTTATATATAGAAAATGAAATGTTGAAAAATATAGTCATAATCAATGATTCTGCATCTATTAATGGTGGTGCTGGAAAGGTTGCACTTACCAGTGCAATAGGATTAGCTAATTGTGGGTATAATGTTATAATTTTCGCAGCCTTGGGTCCTGTAGATAAACGTCTTGAGAATATTATAAATCTCCGTATAATTTGTCTAAACCAAATGGACATATTGTCGGATCCAAATAGATGGAGGGCTGTAAAGCAGGGGGTCTGGAATAAAGTTGCATATAAAGAATTAGATAATTTATTATTAACATTAAATCCTAAAGACACTATTGTTCACTTTCATGCATGGATAAAATCTCTTTCAGCTTCATTATTTTCAATCACAGCAAAATATAATTTAAAAATAGTTATTACACTACATGATTATTTCTTGTTTTGTCCGAATGGTGGGCTTTTTAATTATCAGACGAAAAAAATATGCAAAGTAAAAGCGTCGTCATTAAGATGCTTATTGTGTAATTGTGATTCAAGGAGCTATCTTCAAAAAGTATGGAGGTATGTGAGACAAATGATTCAACAGCATGTTTTTTATACGAATAAAGAAATCAATATTATTTATATTTCAAAGTTAAACAAGGATATATCCTATCCATATTTGCACACACACACAAATAGATGGTATTTTGTTCAAAATCCTATTGAATTAAATTTGCAAGAGCCTGTGAATATTGTATATAATAAAAAATATTTGTTTATTGCTCGTTTATCATCTGAAAAAGGTATTGAACTTTTTTGTCGAGCAATGACAGATTTAAACTTAGAAGGTTGTGTCTTGGGAGATGGATATCTAAAAGAGAGTCTACAACAAAAATATCCAAATGTTGAATTTGTAGGGTGGGTTACAGGTAGAACAAAAGATTTATTTATACGTCAAGGTAAAGCTCTTGTTTTTCCATCTTTGTGGTATGAGGGGGCTCCTCTTACAATAGTTGAGATGAAATCATATGGTATTCCATGTATTGTGCCTGATCAATGTTCTGCTAGCGAAGAAATAATAGATGGACAGACTGGATATATTTTCAAAACTGGTGATTTAGACTCTTTAAAGTTAGCAATAAGGAAGTATGAGAATGCTGATATTCAGGAAAAACAAGATAAGTTATTATCTGCCTTTGATTTGAATAAATATACAATGGAAAATCATTGTGTTGAATTGATTAAAGTCTATAATGATATATTAGATAAGTATTAAAACTTTCTTTATCTCATAATCATAAACAATATAATAGTTTCAAAATATAATTCTGTCATTACTATAATGATAGACAATTTTCTTTTTTGTAAAAATGAAAATACTACATATCTCAAAGTATTATTATCCCTATATGGGAGGAGTTGAAAATATTTGTAGGTACTTAGTTGAAGGGATGCCACAGTATCAGTCAGCTGTTTTATGTTTTAATGATCGTTGTAAAGACGTGATAGAAGAAATTAATGGAATTAAGATTTATAGAGTGGCTACTTGGATAAATATTGCAAGGCAAGCTTTATCATTATCTTATTTTACTATGATGAGAAAGGCTATAAGAGAATTTCGACCAGATATAATACATTTTCATTGGGCAAATCCATATCCTGCTGCTGTGTTACTTTTTATGTTTCCTAAAAATGTAAAACTTGTTGTTCATTGGCATATGGACATTATAAAACAAACTAAGATATATCCACTAATAAAGCCGATAGAGACCGCTTTATTAAAAAGGGCAGATTTGGTTTTGGTAACAAGCCCACAATATAAGAATGCCTCTAATCCTTTACAAACATTTAAAGATAAAGTAAAAATCTTGCCAAATGCAATTAATGAAAAAAACTTTATTCTTCAACAAGGAGATGAGGTCGAAATTGAAAATATAAAGGAAAAATACAGTAATAAAAAAATTGTTTTTTTCGTAGGAAGACATATTCAATATAAAGGACTACCTTATTTAGTAGAAGCTGAAAGATTCATAAAATCTGACTGTGAAATTATAATAGCGGGTGATGGGCCTTTAACTGATAAACTGAAGAGTGCTTGTCATTCTTCTCGTGTGCATTTTGTAGGGCGGTTAGATGATAATGAGTTACGCTGGCATCATTATGCTGCATCCATATTTGCTTTTCCTTCTATAACAAAAAATGAAGCTTTTGGAGTAGCACTTGCGGAAGCAATGTACTGTGGTACCCCTGCTGTAACATTTACAATACCGGGAAGTGGGGTAAACTGGGTTTCTTTAAATAATATTACAGGATTAGAGGTTTCGAACAAGGATTGTAAAGCATATGCAGGTGCTATTGATAAACTATTGATAGACGATAGATTGAGAGAGCAGTTCGCTCGAAAATCAATGGAACGTGTAAAAGAACATTTTACAATTCCTATTATGATACATTTGTTGGATTCATATTATAAAAATATGTTTGAAAATATCTATTCAAAATAATATCATAACTTATGCAGGAAGTCCAACGTTTTAACAAAGTCCTAAAATCTTGTGTCCTTTTAGGGGACATTATTTTACTGAATTTACTTTTATGGGGATTTAATTTGTTTCTGGGCACTCGTTTCTGGTGTATCCATTGCGGTTCTATCTTTCAGGGAATGACTCTTATCACTCTGTGTTATTTACTTTGTAACATGCATTCAGGTGTTATCCTTCATCGTCCTGTGGTGCGTCCGGAACAAATCATGATCCGTGTCTTACGTAACATGGTTCCTTTTGTCTTTTTTTCGGTTTGTACATTACTTGTTTTTCATTTTCATTTTTCTCATTCCCGCTATTTCGGACTGTTTTATGTTGCACTGATAATTGTCATTATCAGTTATCGCTTAATTTCCCGTCACTTACTGGAGATTTATCGGAAAAAGGGAGGAAATGTCCGCAAGGTAGTATTGGTTGGGAGCCATGAGAATATGCAGGAACTTTATCATGCGATGACGGATGATCCTACGTCCGGTTATCGTGTACTGGGGTATTTCGAGGATTTTCCTTCGGACCGGTATCCACAGGATGTTCCATATTTGGGACAACCCAATGAAGTAAGTGTTTTTTTAGAAAAACATGCGGGAGAGATCAATCAGCTTTACTGTAGTCTTCCTTCTGTGCGCAGTGCGGAGATTGTTCCCATCATTAATTACTGCGAAAACCATCTGGTCCGTTTTTTTAGTGTTCCTAATGTCCGTAACTATTTGAAACGTAGAATGCATTTTGAATTATTGGGGAATGTTCCTGTACTTTCCATTCGTTGTGAGCCATTGGAATCACTGGAGAACCGTATTATCAAGCGTGCTTTTGATGTTGTTTGTTCAGGGTTATTTCTTATTACTGTTTTTCCGTTCGTCTATATATTCTTCGGAATTGCAATTAAATTAAGTTCTCCCGGTCCTGTCTTTTTCAAACAGAAACGCAGTGGTGAGGATGGTCGTGAATTCTGGTGTTACAAGTTTCGTTCGATGAAGGTTAATGCGCAATGTGATACTCTTCAGGCTACGGAAAATGATCCTCGTAAAACACGTATCGGAGAGATTATGAGAAAGACTAGTGTGGATGAATTACCGCAATTCATTAATGTGTTGAAGGGTGATATGTCTATTGTAGGTCCCCGTCCACACATGTTGAAGCATACGGAGGAATATTCTAATCTGATAAATAAATTTATGGTTCGTCACTTTGTTAAACCTGGGATAACGGGCTGGGCGCAGGTGACGGGTTTTCGTGGAGAGACGAAGGAACTATGGCAGATGGAGGGTCGTGTACAGCGTGATATCTGGTATATAGAGCATTGGACCTTCTTATTGGACTTATATATTATGTATAAGACGGTGTATAATGCTATACACGGAGAAAAAGAGGCATATTGATAAGATTAACTATTGACAAAAAAATGATAAATAAAAAATTAGGAATTAAAGGGCATTTAATTATGAATTCAAGAATTGTGACAAGTAAATTCAATAACAGACATTTATGGCTGATGCTGCTACCATTCTTACTGGTTGCCTGTCAGTCTTATAAGAAAGTACCTTATTTTCAAGATGTGGATGTGGTGAATCAGGCGAAACAGCAGGAGAGGCTTTATGATGCTAGGATTATGCCGAAGGATTTGTTGACCATTGTGGTGTCATGTACCAATCCTGAACTTGCGGTACCTTTTAACCTGACAGTGGCTAGTAATGCTGGTATGGCTGTAAGTAGTTCGTCTTATGTAACTGCACAACCTACATTGCAGACCTATTTGGTTGATAATGATGGAGACATAAATTTTCCGGTATTAGGAGAATTGAAATTGGGTGGTTTGACCAAAAAAGAGGCTGAACAATTGATAATAGATAGACTGAAGCCTTACATAAAAGAAACACCTATCGTAACGGTGCGCATGGTCAATTATAAAATATCCGTTATTGGAGAAGTTGCCCGACCGGGTACTTTTACTATCTCTAATGAGAAAGTGAATCTATTGGAAGCTTTAGCCATGGCTGGTGACATGACGGTATATGGCCTTCGTGATAATGTAAAGCTGATCCGTGAGGATGCAAACGGCAAACAGCAGATTATAACCTTAGACTTAAATAAGGCAGAAACCATTCTTTCACCTTACTATTGGTTGCAACAGAATGATATTGTCTATATAACCCCCAACAAAGCAAAGGCTCGAAATTCAGATGTCGGTAACAGTACCAGTCTTTGGTTCTCCGCTACTTCTATTCTGGTATCCGTTGTCAGCCTATTAGTAAATATTTTAAAATAATGATTTGCAATGAAAGAAACAGATTTCAACGAAGCACAAGAATCTAAGGAAGAAAATATAGACGTCAAGGAACTGCTATTTAAGTATTTGATCCATTGGCCTTGGTTCGTGGGGGCAGTTATAGCGTGCTTGATTGCGGCATGGGCCTATCTTTATATGTCTACTCCCGTGTATAATATTTCTGCTACGGTTTTAATTAAGGATGATAAAAAAGGTGGTGGTGCCGGAATGTCCACAGAATTGGAGAATTTAGGATTGGATGGCTTGATATCTTCTTCACAGAATATTGATAATGAGATTGAAGTTCTCCGTTCTAAGACTATCGCTAAAGAGGTGGTTGAAGATTTGGGTCTCTATATCTCTTATACAGATAAGGATGAATTTCCTTCCAGAAACATATATAAGACTTCACCTGTGCAAGTGAGCTTGACTCCACAGGAAGCTGATTTGCTGGAGAAACCGATGATTGTGGAGATGGCATTGCAGCCACAAGGAGGTATGGATGTGAATGTGAAGATAGGCGATGATGAATTTCAGAAACATTTTGAGAAGTTGCCGGCTGTTTTTCCTACCGATCGGGGAACACTGGCTTTCTTTCTGACACCGGATTCTATATCGTCTTCTAAAAGAACATTGGAAGAAACTACAGATTCGGAAAAGACTACACGCAATATAACAGCAACAATAAATAAGCCTTTGGCTGTAGCGAAAGCGTATTGCAAGAATATGACTATTGAGCCCACTTCCAAAACTACTTCTGTAGCTGTCATATCATTGAAAAACTCAAACGTACAACGCGGCAAGGATTTTATCAATAAGTTATTGGAGATGTATAATATCAATACGAATAATGATAAGAATGAAGTGGCACAGAAAACAGCAGAATTTATCAATGAACGTATTAGTATTATTTCTAAAGAACTGGGTAGTACGGAAAAGGATCTGGAAAGTTTCAAACGTGGGGCGGGTATTACGGATTTGACCAGTGATGCACAAATAGCTTTGACGGGTAGTGCTGAATATGAAAAGAAGCGTGTGGAGAATCAAACCCAGATTAATTTGCTGCAGGATTTGCAGAAATATATGCAAAATGAAGGTTATGAGGTTCTACCCAGTAATATCGGATTGCAGGATTTGAATCTTGCTGCTGCTATCAACCGTTATAATGAGGTGCTTGTTGAGAGGAAACGTTTATTACGTACATCAACAGAGAATAATCCTACCATTATAAATCTGGATACCAGCATTAGTGCAATGAAAGAGAATGTACAAGTCTCTTTAGACAGGGTGTTGCGTGGATTATTTATCACGAAGGCGGATTTGGATCGTGAGGCGAACCGTTATTCCCGTCGCATTAGTGAGGCACCTGGTCAGGAGCGTGAGTTTGTGAGTATTGCTCGCCAACAGGAGATAAAGGCCGGACTTTATTTGATGTTGCTTCAGAAACGTGAGGAAAATGCTATAACTCTGGCTGCTACAGCCAATAATGCAAAGATTATAGATGACGCTATAGCAGATGATGCTCCTGTATCTCCTAAAGGCAAGATGATTTACCTGATTGCTTTAGTATTAGGAGTTGGAATTCCGGTAGGGGTTATTTATCTGCTCGAATTGACTAAGTTTAAGATTGAAGGTCGTTCTGATGTAGAAAAGCTTACTTGTGTGCCTATTGTCGGTGATATCCCATTGACTGATGAAAAACAGGGAGCTATTGCTGTATTTGAGAATCAAAATAACCTGATGAGTGAAACCTTCCGCAATGTCCGAACGAATCTTCAGTTTATGCTTGGAAATGACAAGAAGGTGATTTTGGTTACTTCTACAGTCAGTGGTGAAGGTAAATCCTTTATCTCTGGTAATCTTGCTATCAGTCTTTCTTTGTTGGGGAAGAAAGTAGTGATAGTTGGTCTCGATATTCGTAAACCGGGTTTGAATAAGGTATTCAATATATCAAAAAGAGAACAAGGTATAACTCAATATTTGGCTAATCCGGAAAAGAACTTGATGGATTTAGTACAACTTTCCGATGTAAGTAAGAATCTTTATATTCTTCCTGGTGGAACAGTTCCTCCTAATCCTACCGAATTGTTGGCTCGTGATGGCCTGGATAAAGCTATTGAAACGCTCAAGGAGAATTTTGATTATGTAATTTTAGATACTGCCCCTGTTGGTATGGTAACTGATACCTTATTGATAGGACGTGTGGCTGATCTATCAGTTTATGTATGTCGCGCGGATTATACTCGTAAAAATGAGTATACTTTGATTAATGAACTTGCTGAAAACAATAAATTGCCTAGCCTGTGTACTGTAATAAATGGTTTGGATCTGAAGAGAAGAAAGTATGGCTATTATTATGGTTATGGTAAATATGGCAAGTATTATGGCTATGGTAAGCGATATGGCTACGGTTATGGATATGGAGAACAATCTCATACCAAGGAAGACTAAAGTCATTAATGGCTGATATTTTTTAAGTTAATAATGTCATAGAGTACTTTTAATACTTTACACGAAAGTGAGATGGAACATGTAGGTCCCTAACTTCATGCTACACACATGAAGCCCCTACATTTTGTGGTCAGGAAATACACAGCGGTGTATTCTTGATCAACGCCCTCATGTCGGTGTAAATCCGATGTGATTTCTATTATATCAACCGTCTGTGAAGATAGTTGATATTTTTTTTGTAAAGCAATGACTGATGGATAATTTTTAGTAGCTTTGTGAAAAATATGATTGATATGGAAGATTTGCAAAGACTATATCCTATCGGGATACAGACATTCTCGAAGATACGGGAGGGGAATTACCTCTATGTTGATAAGACGGAGTATGTTTACCGGATGACTCATTCGGCTTCCAGCTATATGTTTTTGAGCCGTCCACGACGTTTTGGGAAATCATTGCTTACTTCTACGCTGCATAGCTATTTCTCCGGTCGTAAGGATCTGTTTCATGGATTGGCTATGGAGAAACTGGAGAAGGAGTGGACGGAATATCCGGTGCTTCACTTTGATATGAGTATGGCGAAACATGTGGATAAAGGAGGATTGGAACGTCTTCTTGATTTTATGCTTGCTGAATATGAACGTACGTTTGCTATTAATGCAGTAGAGGGGGATGCCAATCTACGCTTAGTTAATCTTATTAAGCGTGCTTATGAGCAAACAGGTAAGAAGGTGGTTGTGCTTATTGATGAATATGATGCTCCTTTGCTTGATGTGGTACATGAATGGGAAAATATGGATGTATTACGTAACACCATGCGTAACTTCTACAGTCCGTTAAAAGCTTGTGATCCTTATTTGCGTTATGTATTTCTGACCGGTATTACTAAATTCTCACAACTAAGTATTTTTAGTGAGTTGAATAATATAAAGAATATTAGTATGGATGAGTCATACGCTGCTATCTGCGGAATTAGTGAAGATGAGATACGTTTGCAAATGAAGGATGATTTGGAAGGATTGGCAAAGAAATTGGAGATAACACCTGAAGAGGCTTTGATGAAATTGAAAGAAAATTATGATGGTTATCATTTCACTTCTCCTTCGCCCGATATATATAATCCTTTCAGTTTGCTAAATGCTTTTGCAGATGGAAAATTTGGATCTTATTGGTTTGGTAGCGGTACGCCTACATATCTGATAAATATGTTGGAGAAGTTTGGCGTAGAACCTTCCGAAATTGGAAATAATAAGGTTTCGGTCGAGGATTTTGATGCACCAACAGAAAGGATGACAAGTATTATCCCGCTGCTATATCAAAGTGGCTATATCACTATTAAGAATTATGATGAGGAATTAGACTTGTATACATTGAATATTCCCAATAAGGAAGTGAGAATAGGCCTGATGAAAAGTCTTCTTCCACATTATGTCGGTAGTAAAGCTCCGGAAACCACGACAATGGTGGCGTATCTTTCCCGTGATATCCGTAATGGGGATATGGATACTGCATTACGCCGTTTGCAAACGTTCCTGTCCACTATACCGCAATGCGATAATACGAAATATGAAGGACACTATCAGCAGGTTTTTTATATCATATTTAGTTTATTAGGGTATTATGTGGATGTGGAAGTTCGTACTCCTCGTGGACGGGTAGATATAGTACTTCGTACGAAGACTACATTGTATGTAATGGAACTGAAACTGGATAAAAGTGCGGGTGAAGCGATGGAGCAAATTGATTTGAAGAATTATCCGGAACGCTTTGCTTTATGTGGATTGCCTGTCGTAAAGGTGGCTGTCAGTTTTGATAGCGAACGGTGTACGATTGGGGGCTGGGAGATTATAAATGCTTAAGTATGTGAAAAATATGATTGATATGGAAGATTTGCAAAGATTATATCCTATCGGGATACAGACATTCTCGAAGATACGGGAGGGGAATTACCTCTATGTTGATAAGACGGAGTATGTTTACCGGATGACTCATTCGGCTTCCAGCTATATGTTTTTGAGCCGTCCACGACGTTTTGGGAAATCATTGCTTACTTCTACGCTGCATAGCTATTTCTCCGGTCGTAAGGATCTGTTTCATGGATTGGCTATGGAGAAACTGGAGAAGGAGTGGACGGAATATCCGGTGCTTCACTTTGATATGAGTACCGCCAAACATGCGGATAGTGAACAGTTGCTCCAGGAATTGAATCTGAAACTATATGGTTATGAACAGATTTATGGACGGCTGGAGGAGGAGGTTAATCCCAATCAGCGTTTGATGGGACTGATAAAACGTGCCTATGAGCAGACTGGAAAGAAAGTGGTTGTGCTTATTGATGAATATGATGCTCCTCTGCTGGATGTGGTGCACGAACGGGAAAATCTGGATGTATTGCGTAACATCATGCGTAACTTCTACAGCCCGTTAAAAGCTTGTGATCCTTATTTGCGATATGTATTTCTGACTGGTATTACCAAATTCTCCCAACTAAGTATTTTTAGTGAGTTGAATAATATAAAGAATATTAGTATGGATGAGCCATACGCTGCTATCTGTGGAATTAGTGAAGATGAGATACGTTTGCAAATGAAGGATGATTTGGAAGGATTGGCAAAGAAATTGGAGATAACACCTGAAGAGGCTTTGATGAAATTGAAAGAAAATTATGATGGTTATCATTTCACTTCTCCTTCGCCCGATATATATAATCCTTTCAGTTTGCTAAATGCTTTTGCTGATGGAAAATTTGGATCTTATTGGTTTGGTAGCGGTACTCCTACATATCTGATTAAGATGTTAAATAAATTTGGAGTGAAACCTTCCGAAATTGGATGTAAACAACTAAAGTCCTCAGTTTTCGATGCTCCTACTGAAACGATGACTGATGCAGTGCCTTTATTGTACCAAAGTGGGTATATCACTATTAAGGATTATAATAAGATGCTAGATCTTTATACGCTGGATATTCCCAATAAAGAAGTAAGGCTGGGACTTATGGAGAGCCTTCTTCCTTATTATGTAAATAACAAGACACCTGAAGCAACTACCATGGTGGCTTATCTTTTTTATGATATTCAGAATGGTGATATGGATGCTGCTTTACACCGTTTGCAGGAATTTCTGTCTACGATTCCCTACTGCGACAATACAAGGTTCGAAGGACACTATCAGCAGGTCTTTTATATCATATTCAGTTTGTTGGGGTATTATGTGGATGTGGAAGTTCGTACTCCTCGTGGACGGGTAGATATAGTACTTCGTACGAAGACTACATTGTATGTAATGGAACTGAAACTGGATAAAAGTGCGGGTGAAGCGATGGAGCAAATTGATTTGAAGAATTATCCGGAACGCTTTGCTTTATGTGGATTGCCTGTCGTAAAGGTGGCTGTCAGTTTTGATAGCGAACGGTGTACGATTGGGGACTGGGAGATTATAGAATGCTGATTATGTTGTTGATTTATAGTTTGTTATATACTTAGGTAAATGAAAATAGCTCCGCAAGGAGCTTTTTTCTTTTCTATCCGGAATAAAAGTTTCACCTTTGCATTGTTGATCAACAAAACGTGAATAAATAAACTTGAATTTAAATCTTTAAAAAAACGTAGTATGAGTGTAATTTACAAAGTCATTACGCGGCCAACAGATCCGCGTGTTCCCAATTCTCCTAAGAGATATTATCCGCATCTGATCACTTTAGGTCAGTCCGTCAACCTGAAATATATTGCACAGAAAATGCAGGATCGTTCTTCGCTGTCTATCGGTGACATCAAGAGTGTAATCCAGAATTTTGTGGAAAAAATGAAGGAGCAGTTGTTGGAAGGTAAGTCTGTGAATATCGAAGGTTTGGGTGTGTTTATGTTGACTGCCCGTTCGAAAGGTGCGGAGTTGGCGAAGGATATTAATGCTAAGAGTGTGGATAGTGTTCGTATCTTTTTCCAAGCTAATAAAGAGTTGCGTGTCACCAAAACTGCTACCCGTGCAGATGAGAAGTTAGATCTGATCAGTCTGGATGAATATCTGAAGAAAATTAGCGTTACTGTATCTCCGGAAGATCCCGAGAAACCGGATGAAGGCGAAGGTGGCGGAGATGAAGGTGGCGGTAGCGGAGAGGCACCGGATCCCGCAGCTTAATGTCTTGTTGATTAATAGCTGACGGTTAGAGTGTTCATTTAGTGTTTAATTTAAAAAGAGAAATGTCTATGAAAAAAACGTGGAGTATTATTTTGAAAGTGATTATTGCTGTTGCCGGTGCGATTGCCGGAGTGGTAGGTGTGCAGGCAGCAACCTTGTAATTGATTATCTTATAAATAGGTATATTTATGAATGAATAATAGGCGGGATTTTTCCCGCCTGTTTGTGTTTAGATATAATAAGAGGGTTGCTTTCTTGAAAAATGCTCTTTTTTGTTTTGTTTCATGCTATTTGTTAGGAGTATCGCTCTATATTTTAACAAAATAGAAATTATAATCAAACTCGTTGGCTGAATAGCGGATTTTATCTACCTTTGCATCTTAATTAAATGCGTCATTTTAAGCGAGAAAAAACATGATTCGAAAAATAATAAAAGCTCTTTGGATATTCTTGGTAGTCATAATATTGGCTATTGTTATAGTCTTTGTCTCCATTTCAAAGGGTTGGATTGGCTATATGCCTCCTGTAGAGGAACTTGAGAACCCGAGCTATAAATTTGCAACAGAGATTTTTTCTGAAGATGAGAAAGTGCTTGGTACATGGTCTTACAGCAAGGAAAACCGGGTGTACACGGCTTACAAGGATTTGTCACCCAGTATTATCAATGCTCTTATTGCAACGGAAGATGTTCGTTTTGTCGAGCATTCGGGTATTGATGCCAAAGCGTTGTTCCGTGCGTTTGTGAAACGTGGTTTGATGTTTCAGAAAAATGCAGGTGGGGGTAGTACCTTGTCACAACAGCTAGCTAAACAGTTGTTTACGGAAAATGTGGCTAGAAATACACTTCAACGTCTTTTCCAAAAACCGATTGAATGGGTGATTGCGGTGAAACTTGAACGTTACTACACCAAAGAGGAAATATTGAGTATGTATCTCAATAAATTTGATTTTCTGAATAATGCTGTTGGTATCAAAACTGCTGCATATACCTATTTTGGCTGTGAACCGAAGGACTTGAAGATTGAAGAAGCAGCTACATTGGTGGGTATGTGTAAGAATCCGTCACTTTACAATCCGGTTCGTTTCAACGAACGTTCCCGTGGCCGTCGTAATGTGGTGCTCGAGCAGATGCGTAAAGCCGGATATATCACAGATGCAGAATGTGATTCTTTGCAGGCTCTTCCGTTGAAACTGACTTACAATCGTGTTGACCATAAAGAGGGGCTGGCTACTTATTTCCGTGAATATCTCCGTGGCGTCATGACAGCACCGAAACCGGTAAGAAGTGATTATCGTGGTTGGCAAATGCAGAAATTCTACGAAGATTCCATCGCTTGGGAAACTAACCCGTTATATGGTTGGTGTGCGAAAAACAAGAAGAAAGACGGTACAAATTATAATATCTATACAGATGGATTGAAGATTTATACAACTATCAATTCACGTATGCAGCAGTATGCCGAAGATGCTGTAAAAGAGCATTTGGGTGATTATCTGCAACCTATATTCTTCAAAGAAAAAGAGGGAAGTAAGAATGCTCCGTATGCACGATCACTACCGGAAAAACGAGTGGAAGAGTTGTTGACGAAAGCAATGAAACAAACGGAACGTTATCGCCTCATGAAAGAGGCGGGAGCTTCGGAACAACAGATTCGTAAGGCGTTCGATACACCGGAAGAAATGACTGTCTTTTCCTGGAAGGGTGATAAAGATACGATTATGACACCGATGGATTCCATCCGCTACTACAAATCTTTCTTGCGGACGGGATTTATGTCAATGGATCCGGCAAACGGACACGTGAAGGCTTATGTGGGCGGACCGAATTATGTATATTTCCAGTATGATATGGCGATGGTGGGACGTCGTCAGGTAGGTTCTACTATTAAGCCGTATTTATATACATTGGCAATGGAGAACGGATTTTCTCCTTGCGATCAGGCACGCCACGTAGAGCAAACTTTGATTGATGAGAATGGAACTCCCTGGACACCACGTAATGCAAATGATAAGCGTTATGGAGAAATGGTAACTCTGAAATGGGGATTGGCAAACTCCGATAACTGGATTTCTGCATATCTGATGGGTAAGCTGAATCCGTATGATTTGGTACGCTTGATCCATAGTTTTGGTGTACGTAATAAAGCAATTGATCCGGTGGTTTCACTTTGTCTGGGACCTTGTGAAATTTCTGTCGGTGAAATGGTCAGCGCATACACGGCTTTTGCCAATAAAGGAATCCGGGTGGCTCCATTGTTCGTTACCCGCATTGAGGATAGTGATGGTAATGTCATTTCTACTTTTGCACCGCAAATGGAAGAAGTGATAAGCGCGTCGAGCACTTACAAAATGCTGGTTATGCTGCGTGCCGTTATCAATGAAGGAACGGGTGGACGTGTTCGTCGATATGGGATTACCGCCGATATGGGTGGAAAAACTGGAACGACCAATGATAACTCCGATGCCTGGTTTATGGGATTCACTCCTTCACTGGTATCCGGTTGTTGGGTAGGAGGGGACGAACGTGATATTCACTTCGGTAGAATGACCTATGGACAGGGTGCTGCTGCAGCTTTGCCTATCTGGGCAATGTATATGAAGAAAGTGTATGACGATCCGACCTTGGGATATGACCAGCAGGAGAGATTCAAACTCCCTGAAGGGTTTGACCCGTGTGCCGGTTCGGAAACTCCTGATGGCGAAGTGATAGAAGAAGGGGGATTGGACGATCTTTTCAATTAAAGAAGTGCACAAGTATATTGTTTGCATAGGGAGTAATTACAACAGGAAAGAGAACTTGACTTTTGCCAGGCAGAAGTTGACTGAATCGTTCTCTTCTATATGTTTTGCTCCCGAACTGGAAACTAAACCTTTGTTTTTTAAGAATCCGGCTCTGTTTTCCAACCAAGTGGTTCTGTTCTATTCCGATAAGGATGAAGAGACGGTGAGGAAAATGCTGAAAGATATAGAACAGAGGTCCGGACGTCGTTCGGAGGATAAGAAAGAGGAAAAAGTATGTCTGGATATTGACATGCTTTTATATGATAACAAAATATTAAAACCGGAGGATTGGCAAAGGGGATATATACAACAGTCATTATCTGCTTTCCATTCTTCATTATTTATTAAGTAGATGAAATTTCTTGGAATTATACCTGCCCGCTATGCATCCACTCGTTTTCTTGCGAAACCGTTGGCTATGTTGGGCGGAAAAACAGTCATACAACGCGTATACGAACAAGTGGCAGGCGTTTTGGATGACGCTTATGTAGCTACGGATGATGAACGCATTGAAGCTGCTGTTAAGGCGTTCGGGGGAAAGGTTGTGATGACTTCCGTTCACCACAAAAGTGGTACGGATCGTTGTTATGAAGCCTGTACCAAGATTGGAGGTGATTTTGACGTCGTAGTGAATATACAAGGAGATGAACCTTTTATTCAGCCTTCACAACTGGATGCGGTAAAGGCTTGTTTCGATGATGCAACCACGCAGATTGCTACGCTGGTGAAACCTTTTACTGCTGATGAACCGTTTGCCGTACTGGAAAACGTGAATTCACCGAAAGTGGTAGTCAACAAGAACTGGAATGCACTTTATTTCAGCCGTTCTATCATTCCTTATCAGCGGAATGCCGAGAAACAGGACTGGTTGAAGGGACATACCTACTACAAGCACATCGGATTGTATGCTTATCGTACAGAAGTGCTGAAAGAGATTACCATGCTTCCACAGTCTTCTTTGGAACTGGCCGAATCTTTGGAGCAGCTTCGCTGGCTGGAGAACGGATACAAAATAAAGGTCGGCATCAGTGAGGTGGAAACTATTGGAATCGATACTCCGCAAGACTTGGAACGGGCAGAAGAATTTTTGAAGAATAGAATCTAATCTTATGGATCGTACGATACAACCTGAAATACAAACCCTGAAAAACTTTCGTATACTTCCTCCCGTTCGAATGACGTTGCCAAACGGTATTCCGTTGACTGTTATTAATGCGGGTGAACAGGAAGTGGTACGCATAGATGTGCTTTTTGCCGGGGGGCGCTGGCAACAGTCGCAGAAACTGCAAGCTCTGTTTACGAACCGGATGTTGCGCGAAGGCACGAAAAAATATACGGCTGCCACCATTGCCGAGAAACTGGATTACTACGGCTCATGGCTCGAATTGTCCAGCTCGTCGGAATATGCATATATCACTGTTTATTCGTTGAATAAGTATTTGGCGAAAACATTGGAGGTGGTGGAATCCATGATTAAAGAACCGCTTTTCCCGGAAAAGGAATTGCATACCATTCTCGATACCAATATCCAACAATACCAGGTCAATACTTCCAAAGTTGATTTTCTGGCACACCGCAGTCTGTTACAGTCGCTTTATGGCGAACAGCATCCATGTGGCAGAATAGTGGTGGAGGAGGATTATCATGCCATCACTCCGGAAGTGCTCCGTGGATTTTATGAACGGTATTATCATTCGGGTAATTGCTCTATCTTTTTGTCCGGTAAGGTGACGGAGGATATTATCAGCCGGGTGACAGATACATTCGGCACTTCTTTCGGCCAGCATCAGCAGCAGGTGTCGAGATTAAGTTTTCCTTTTACTGCTGTTCCCGGAAAGAGAATTTTTACAGAGCGTGAAGACGCCATGCAGAGTGCTGTGAAGATGGGATATACGACCATTACTCGTAATCATCCTGATTATTTGAAACTTCGGGTATTGATGACTTTATTCGGAGGTTATTTCGGCAGTCGGCTGATGTCTAATATTCGTGAAGAGAAGGGATATACTTATGGTATTTCGGCAGGAATCATGTTTTATCCGGATAGCGGACTATTGGCTATCTCGACAGAAACGGATAATGAATATGTGGAACCGTTGATACAGGAAGTGTATCATGAAATAGACCGCCTGCATCAGGAACCTGTGTCGGCGGAAGAACTGACTATCGTGCGCAACTATATGTTGGGAGAAATGTGCCGTAGTTATGAGTCGCCTTTCTCACTTTCGGATGCGTGGATCTTCATAGCTACTTCCGGTCTGGATGATGACTACTTTTCACGTTCTCTGCTGGCTGTGAATGAGGTTACTCCGATGGAAATACAAGATTTGGCACAGCGCTATTTGTGCAAAGAGACATTAAAAGAGGTCATTGCAGGTAAAAAGTTGTCATAATTTGCTTTCCGAAAGTGGGCTGTTTGGGATAGAAATTGTATCTTTGTCCAAATTGTAATTCTAAAATGAGTAACGACTAAAACCAATGAGGAAATATCTATATACTACACTTTTGCTGGCTCTTCTTGCACAAGAGGGAGTGATGGCACAAGAAAATGAAGGAAAAACAGGCGGATTTTTCGGAAAAATTAAAGATACATTCTCCACTGAAATAAAGATTGGCAACTATACTTTTAAGGATGGCAGTGTCTATACGGGAGAAATGAAAGGACGAAAACCGAATGGAAAAGGAAAAACAGTCTTTAAAAACGGTGATGTCTTTGAAGGAGAATATGTGAAGGGAAAACGTGAAGGATATGGAATTTATATGTTTCCCGACGGAGAAAAATACGAAGGACAGTGGTTTCAGGACCAGCAGCACGGAAAAGGTATCTATTATTTTATGAATAATAACCGTTACGACGGTATGTGGTATCAGGATTATCAGCATGGTGAAGGAACAATGTATTATCATAACGGTGATTTGTATGTAGGTAAATGGGTGAATGATAAGCGTGAAGGCGAAGGTACATACACTTGGGCGAATGGTGCCAAATATACCGGTCACTGGAAAAATGATAAGAAGAACGGCAAAGGCATCATGAACTGGGACGACGGCTGTAAGTATGAAGGAGACTGGAAAGATGATGTCCGTCACGGAAAAGGGGTATTTGAATATACCAATGGAGATAAATACGATGGTGACTGGGCGGATGATATTCAACACGGAAGAGGTACTTACTACTTTCACACGGGCGATCGTTATGAAGGTTCTTATCTCTTAGGTGAACGCACCGGTGAAGGAGTTTATTATCATGCTAACGGTGACAAATATGTAGGTAATTTCAAAAATGGCATGCAAGACGGAAAAGGTACTTTTACCTGGGCGAATGGTGCCGTGTACGAAGGAAGCTGGAAAAACAATAAACGTGATGGCAGAGGAGTCTATAAATGGAGCAATGGCGATGTTTATGACGGTGACTGGAAAGACAACCGTCCCAATGGACAGGGTACTCTGAAAACCGTTGCTGGGATGCAATATAAAGGTGGCTTTGTTGACGGATTGGAAGACGGACAGGGCGTACAAATCGATAAAGATGGTAATCGCTTCGAGGGCTTTTTCAAACAAGGAAAGAAAAATGGTCCTTTTGTGGAAACAGATAAAGATGGGAAGGTGATTAAAAAAGGAACCTATAAATTCGGAAGACTTCAATAGATGATAAATGGTAGTGGGCTGCGCATTGCGTGGCCTATTTTTTTGCATATATGTACCAGGTGATGGAATAATGATAATTGGTATGGACAAAGAAAAATGGATAATAACCCAAAGCGGTCATTATCCATTTTATAATTTCCTGTTGAAAGTAACTTCAACTATCATTTATCACTTGTCATCTGTTAAATGATGTATTGTGAACTGATAGATTCGTTATTCATCACTCGTTTGATTGTTTCAGCAAACATATCGGCAATACTCAACTGTTTTACTTTCGGGCATTTCTTTGCGTAAGGGATGCTGTCGGTAAATACCATTTCTGTCAGACCGGACTCTTGTACACGGAAAGAAGCCGGATCAGACATTACGCAGTGGCTGGCGATGGCACGTACTGATTTGGCACCGGCATCCAGCATAATGTTGGCTGCTTTGGTGATTGTTCCTGCTGTGTCAACTATATCGTCGATCAGTACGACGTTTTTACCTTCTACGTCACCGATGATTTGCATAGATGCTACTTCATTGGCTTTTTCGCGTGATTTGTTGCAGAGTACCAATGGTACACCGAGGTATTTGGAGAAAGTACTGGCACGTTTTGAACCTCCTACATCCGGTGTAGCAATAACCAGATTTTCCAGTTGCAATGACTGGATATAAGGAAGGAATACTGCTGATGCGTACAGGTGATCTACCGGGATATTGAAGAATCCCTGAATCTGGTCTGCATGCAAGTCCATCGTAATCAGACGGTCGATACCTGCAACAGACAGCAGGTCGGCTACCAACTTAGCGCCGATAGATACACGGGGTTTGTCTTTTCTATCCTGACGTGCCCATCCGAAATAGGGGACTACAGCTACAATACTCTTTGCAGACGCACGTTTTGCAGCATCGATCATCAAGAGAAGTTCCATCAGGTTGTCTGAATTAGGGAAAGTGGATTGAACCAGGAATACGTGTGCGCCACGAATTGACTCCTCATATGAAACTGCAAATTCGCCATCGGCAAAATGGGTAATGTTCATATTTCCCAGAGGACAATCCAGGCTTGCGCAGATTTTTTCTGCCAGATATCTCGAGTTCGTTCCCGAGAATACCATAAAGGGTGCTTTTTCGCTCATTTTGTAATAGATGTTACCTATTTGTTAATTTGCCTGCAAAGGTAGGAATTTCTCTTATTATTTAGAAGGACTTATTGTATAAAAAATATTTTTCTCTCCAACTTATCGGAAATATTTGTAGATTTGCTTTCTGAAAACAGTTAATAGTCAAAAATGAGTTCACGCTTTCCTTTATATATAATAGGTATAGTGTTGTTTGCCTCTTTTTTTTCGTGCACTGATATGGTGCCGACCAAAGAGGTGCGCCTGATTGATTCATTAAACGGGAAAGCGTATGCTTATCGTTATCGAAGCCTGGATTCTTCTTATAAATATGCCAATGAAGCCTATCGGCAGGTGAATTTCTACAAGTCGGGGAAAGCGGAAGCATCCAACAACCTGGGGTTCTGTGCTTTTATGGCTATGGACTTTGACCGGGCGGAAGCGTTGCATAAGGAAGTATATAAACTGACTAAAAATGAACTCGAACTGTTGATTGCCGACATCGGACTGATGAAAATCTGTCAGCGGACGGCTATGAACAAAGAATTTTATGATTATCGTAATAGTGCGCTCAAGCGCATGAAACGTATTCGTGAAGAGAGTGATTTGTTTGCCGACCGTCACGAGGCACTACGGCTGGATTATGCATTCACCGAATTTTTCATCGTTTCTTCTATTTATTATTACTATCTGCAGCAACGGCAGGAGGCCATCACATCTCTTAACCGGATTCCGGAAGATGAAGCTTTGACAGATACTAATCAGTTGCTTTATTATCATTATATTAAAGGTTCGGCCTCGTTGGTGGAAGCAACCAAGCCGGAAGACCGGAAAATGCGTGAGTTCGACCAACTTTATATTACCTGGCGGACAGCTGTTCAGACTAATCATCCTTATTTCGAAGGAAATGGTCTGCAAGGATTGGCTAATCTGATGGTTTCACCTAATAATTTCGAACTTTTTCGGACGAGAAGGGGATATGCGCTGGATCAGTTTGGGTTTCCCGTAGATTCGCTTTTGCCTTTGCGAATGGCACAGCGTGCGCTTGAAAAATTTCGTGAGTACAATGATTTGTATCAGATTGCCGGTGCGTATGTGTCTATCGGTAAATATATGAATGAGCACGGACGTTATACGGAGGCATTGGATACGCTTGCAAAAGCGTTGGATTGTGTGAATCAACATCACATGCTCTATTATCACCATGCGGCGGATACATTGGATAAACTACATGTTTTTGTAGAAGGAGATACGACTTATACCGGGGTTCCATGGATCATGCAGGAAGATGTGAGAACGGTACCTGAATGGATCTCAAGGATTCGGGAGCAATTGAGTGTGTCGTATGCGGGGCTCGGGATGAAGTATGCTTCTGATTACAACCGGAATATATATTTGGATATTTTAAATTATACCCGTCAGGATAAGGAGTTGGAGAGCCGCTATCTTTCATTGGAAGCCGATTCACGACAAATGACGCTTGTACTTTCTTTGGTTATTGTCGGACTTGTATTGGTGGTTATTCTTTGGTGGTTTTTCAATAAACGGTCTAAAATAAGGAATCAGGTAGACGTGGAGCGTCTGCAACGGATTCTGACTCTTTGCCGGGATATAACTTCGTCCATTCCGATGAATGTTCCATTAATTCAACAAGGTATCGATCAATTATTTGGGAAAGGACGTCTTCAACTGGAAATTCCGGAGGAAGGAAAAGCGGCACTGGTTCCTCTGCATCGGTTGAACCGTGATGAAAAAGCATTGGTGCATGTGCTTGAACCGTATATTGTTTGGGCTGCGGACAATGAGCAGATGGTGGAAGCGTTGAGTGACGAGCGGATGCAGTTGGAAAAGCAACGGTATGTTTACGAACAACATATTGCGGGAAATAAACGTCAGAATCTTATAAAGAAGGCTTGTCTGGGCATTGTCAATGGTATTAATCCTTATATTGACCGTATCTTGAACGAAGTGCATAAGTTGACGGAGCGGGGGTATATTGATAATGCGAAGATTAAGAAAGAGAAGTATCAATACATTGATGAGCTGGTAACTACGATTAATGAGTACAACGATATTCTGGCTCTTTGGATTAAGATGAAGCAAGGAACGCTTAGCCTGAATATTGAAACTTTCAGTCTCAATGAACTGTTTGAGCTGCTAGGCAAGGGAAGACGTGCTTTTGAAATGAAAAATCAGAAGTTGGAAATTGAACCGACTACGGTTATGGTGAAGGCCGACCGGGCACTAACTTTGTTTATGATTAATACGCTGGCGGAAAATGCCCGTAAATATACTCCGGAAGGAGGAACAATTAAAGTGTATGCCCGTACTACGGAGGATGCGTATGTCGAGATCTCTGTGGAGGATAACGGAAGAGGTATTTCCGAAGAGGATGTGGCGCATATCATTGGTGAGAAGGTGTATGATTCCCGTGTGATCGGAATGAAGAATGCGGCCGATCCGGAAGTGTTGAAAGAAAACAAAGGTAGTGGTTTCGGATTGATGAATTGTAAGGGAATCATTGAGAAGTATAAGAAAACGAATGATTTATTCCGGGGATGCGTTTTTGATGTGGAGAGTGAACTGGGGAAGGGAAGCCGTTTTTATTTTCGTTTGCCTTCGGGAGTGCGTAAAGCAATGGGGGTATTGTTGCTTTGCTTGTTGCTTCCGTTGGGGATGGTTTCTTGTCTGCATGATCCGATTCCTCCCATGTTGCAGGATGGCGATTCGATTGTAGTAGTTATGGATTCTGCGTATGAGGATTTGCTGGATGTAGCGTCGGATTATGCGAATGCTGCCTATTTTGCTAATGTGGATGAAAATTATGAGTTGGCTTTGCAATATATAGATTCTGCAATGCTATTTCTGAATGAGCATTATGAAAAATATGCGCGTCCGGATCGTCCACATCGGTATATGAAGCTGGTAGGTGAGGGAACGCCTGCTGAAATCAGTTGGTGGAACGAATTGTTTGATTCGGATTATCATGTAATTCTGGATATCAGGAATGAGGCGGCAGTTGCTTTTCTGGCTTTGAAACAGTTGGATGCTTATAGTTATAATAATTCGGCATTTACAGATTTGTATAAGTTACAGGGAGAGGATCAAACCCTCGAAGCATATTGCCGGCAGTTGGAGCGTTCGAATACCAATAAGACGGTAGGAATTATTTTATGCTTTGTTTTATTGATTGTTTCGTTGGTTGGATATTATTTTCTGTACATGAGAAAACGTTTGCAGAATCGTTTGAATCTCGAACAGGTACTTGAGATTAACCAGAAGGTGTTTGCTGCATCTTTGGTGAGACCGCAGGAACAGGAAAATGCAGAGGCACTTCAACGAGAAGAGAGTACGCTTAAAGAAATTCCGCAGCGGATTGTGGATGAAGCATTCGGTTCGGTAAATGAATTACTGACGATTGACCGGATGGGAATTGCCGTTTATAATGAAACGACACATCGGCTGGAATATGCTTCTCGTCCCGGACAGGAAATGCCGGAGATGGTAGAGCAGTGTTTTAGTGCCGGAGAATATCTTTCTGAGCAGCATCTTCAGGCAATTCCGCTGATGGTGGAAGCAGGGGGCGAGCATCAATGTGTCGGTGTGCTTTATCTGGAGCGCAGAGAAGGAACGGAACAGGAGACGGATCGACTGCTTTTTGAACTGGTAGCTCGTTATGTGGCTATTGTCGTGTTTAACGCAGTGGTGAAGCTGGCTACAAAATATCGGGATATCGAGTCGGCACACGAAGAAACACGTCGGGCTTCCTGGGAAGACAGCATGTTGCATGTTCAGAATATGGTGCTTGACAACTGTCTGTCGACTATTAAACATGAGACGATTTATTATCCGAATAAAATCAAGCAGATTGTAGGGCGGTTGAATGCGCAGAATCTTTCGGAAACGGAGGAGCGTGAAGCGGTGGAGACTATGACGGAATTGATTGAATACTATAAGGGAATCTTTACGATTTTGAGTTCGTGTGCTTCCCGTCAATTGGAGGAGGTCACTTTCCGGCGTACGGTGATTCCGGTACAGGAACTTTTGGATGCTGCCGGAAAATATTTCAAGAAGTTGATGAAGAATCGGCCGGAGAGGATAGAATTGGAAATAGAGCCGATGGAGGCGAAGGTGATAGGAGACGTGAATCAGTTGCGTTTTCTATTGGAGAATTTGATTGATGAAGCATTGACTGTACGTGAAGATGGAGTGATACGTTTGCAAGCGCGCAAGGATAATGAATATGTTCGTTTCCTCTTTACGGATACGAGACGCGAGAAGAGTGTGGAAGAGTTGAATCAACTATTTTATCCGAATCTGGCACGTATGACTTCCGGTGAAAAAGGGGAGTTGAGGGGAACGGAATATCTGGTATGCAAGCAAATTATCCGCGACCACGACGAATTTGCGGGACGTAGGGGATGTCGTATCAATGCCGAGCCGGCTGAAGGCGGCGGGTTTACGGTTTATTTCACTATTCCGCGCCGATAAAAGGAAAACACATAAAAGTTATTAGATAAGGAACATGGAAGAACAGAAGTTTAAAGTTATTATTGTAGAGGATGTAAAACTGGAGTTGAAAGGGACAGAAGAAATATTCCGTCATGAAATACCGAATGCAGAAGTGATCGGCACGGCAATGACGGAAAGTGAGTTTTGGCCGTTGATGGAGGCCCAGCTTCCCGATCTGGTATTGTTGGACTTAGGACTGGGAGGTTCTACGACCATTGGTGTTGATATTTGCAAAAATATATTCAAACGTTACAAAGGAGTTCGGGTATTGATCTTCACGGGTGAGATTCTGAACGAAAAGTTGTGGGTGGACGTATTGAATGCCGGTGCCGATGGAATCATCCTCAAAACGGGTGAGCTACTGACGAAAACAGATGTACAGGCTGTGATGGATGGAAAGAAATTGGTATTTAACTATCCGATTCTGGAAAAGATTGTAGATCGTTTCAAGAAATCTGTAGCCAATGATGCTAAGCGTCAGGAGGCTGTCATCAGCTATGATATTGATGAATACGATGAACGTTTTCTCCGTCATCTGGCTTTGGGTTATACGAAAGAGATGATTGCCAATCTGAAAGGAATGCCTTTTGGTGTGAAATCATTGGAGAAACGGCAGAATGATCTTATTGGACGTCTTTTCCCGAATGGAGAACGGGTGGGAGTGAATGCTACCCGGTTGGCAGTACGTGCATTGGAATTGCGTATTATTGATCTGGATAATCTGGAGCCTGACGAAGAGTAAATTAAGTATTAACGGTAGCTTCTTGCTTAGTCGGAAAATGATGAAGAATAAATGGCGCATGCCCCATCCCGCTACGATGTTCCTTCTGCTGACAATGGCAGTGGTCTTTCTTTCATGGATATGCGATATCTATGGATTGAAAGTGACATTGCCGCAGACAGGTGAGGATATCCGTGTACAAAGCCTGTTGAGTCCGGAAGGAATCCGCTGGTGGTTGCGGAATGCTATTAAGAACTTTACAGGTTTTGCTCCATTGGGCATGGTGATTATTGCTATGTTCGGATTGGGAGTGGCACAACATTCCGGTTTTATTGATGCTTGTATCCGCATGGGGGTGGGAAACCGGCAGGAAAAGAGGAAGATCATCTTGTGGGTGATTGTGCTTGGCTTGTTGTCGAATGCCATTGGTGATGGTGGATATATCATTTTATTGCCTATTGCTGCTATGCTGTTTCAATGGGTGGGGCTTCATCCGATTGCAGGGATTGTTACGGCTTATGTTTCCGTTGCGTGCGGGTATAGTGCTAATATTGTATTGAGTACGATGGACCCGTTGTTGGCGCATACCACGCAAGAGGCTGCACTGGCACAAACGGGTTATCAGGGGAATACAGAACCTCTTTGCAATTACTTTTTTATGAGTGCTTCAACGGTGGCCATTACGGCTATTGTGTATTGGATTACTCAAAAATGGCTTCTTCCTACGTTAGGTAAGTATGAAGGCAGTATGAAGGTGGTGGCTTACCATCCTCTGTCTCGTAAAGAGCGGCGTGCCATTATGATTTCCATTGTTGTGGCAGCTATCTATGTGGCTCTTATCTTGTGGCTTACTTTTTCTTCTTATGGAATTTTGCGGGGTGTGAATGGTGGTTTGATGCATTCGCCTTTTATTGCCGGTATTTTGTTTTTGCTTTCTTTGGGAGCAGGTATTACGGGAATGGCTTATGGATTCAGTTCCGGACGGTATCGCACTGACAATGATGTGATTGAAGGACTTACGCAGCCAATGAAGCTTCTTGGAGTGTATTTCGTTATCGCTTTCTTCGCTGCGCAGATGTTTGCCTGTTTTGAATATTCCCATCTGGATAAATGTCTGGCGATTATGGGGGCTGACTTGCTTTCTTCGTTTGAACCGGCTCCTTTGTCTGCTCTTGTTCTGTTTATTCTGTTTACGGCATTGATAAATCTGATTATGGTATCTGCTACCTCCAAATGGGCTTTTATGTCTTTTATCTTTATCCCGATGTTTGCACAGATGGGAATTGCTCCGGATATAGCACAATGTGCTTTCCGTATCGGAGATAGTTCGACGAATGCCATTACTCCTTTCTTATTCTATATGCCTCTGGTGCTTACCTATATGCGGCAATATGATAAGCAGATTACGTATGGTTCATTGCTGAAATATACTTGGAGATATTCATTAGGCATCCTGGTTGTCTGGACATTGCTGTTTATCGTTTGGTATTTGTTGAAAATACCGATGGGATTGTAGGGTTAAGGAATGATTGCCGGGCTCCGGTTTATCTGATTGGAATTTTGTTTTTCTGAATTAATCGCTATATTTGCACCGTTCCTTAAAGAAAGACAACGAATGAATCTACCAGAAATCTCTGAAAATCTAATTGAACAGTTAAATCACGGTAATACAAAAGCATTTGATAAAATCTATCATACCTACTACCTTTATTTGTGTGCGATAGCTGTTTATTATGTGCATGACAAGAGGGTGGCAGGGGAGATTGTGAATGATGTCTTTGTCGCTTTTTGGCAGAATCGCCACCATATCACTCACCCGGCTCTTCCGTACTTGCGGCGTGCTATTCAAAACGCAAGTATTAGCTATCTGCGTTCTTCCTACTTCAACGAAAAACAGATGACGGAACAGATGGAAGAAATCTGGGCTTTTCTCGAAAATCATATTCTTTCTTCCGATAATCCTTTGCAGGCATTGGAGCATAGCGAAATGAATACCATCATCATGAAGAAGGTGGAGGAATTGCCAGCCAAATGCCGTGCCATATTTAAAGCAAGTTTGTATGAGGGTAAGACATACAGTGAAATTGCCGAGGAGCAGAATATTAATGTGACCACTGTAAGAGTACAGATGAAAATAGCATTGACTAAGCTACGCGAATCACTGGGTACTCCTTATATGATAGCTATTTTGATGTTTCTCTAAAAAAAATCGCTTTTCTTTTAAACGTTTCTTTTTTTATTGCGTATCTAGTTATATACACCCATAGAAAAAGTACGTTTATGAATGACTCTTATCATATAGAAGAATTGGAAATCCGGATAAGCAACTATCTGTCCGGTAACTGCACCGAAGAGGAGAAAGAAGCTCTGTTCGCTTATCTGGCTTCCAATGAAGATGCAGCTAAAATTTTCCGGGAGATGTCCGCAGTATGGGCTGTTTCTTCTGTGCCTGCATTTGCCAAAGTAGAGGATGCTAATTTATCACAGATAAAAGAAAAAATAGCCGCTGCTGAGATGAAACCTGTCCGTTCGCGGAAGATAGTTCCTGTGTGGCTGAAGGTAGCTGCTGCAATTATTTTGTTGTTGGGCTGTAATTACTTCTGGTACACTTATACTGAAAATCTTACGGAAGTATATACGAATGCGGATTCTCCTTATGAAATTAAAGTGCCAGCTGGTTCGCGGACGAATATTGTGCTTCCGGATGGAACAGAGGTTTCATTGAATGCGGGTTCTGTGTTACGTTATTGCCGTGGGTTCGGTATTCGTGAACGTGATGTTACGCTTGATGGCGAAGGATATTTCAAGGTGGCGAAAAATGAGAAGATTCCTTTCTTTGTAAATACGAATGGTGTACAGGTAAAGGTGGTAGGGACTGTTTTTAATGTACGCGCTTATGATGACGATAATTATGTAATGGTATCTTTGTTGGAAGGTCGTGTCAATTTAGCCACTTTGTCCGGTTCGGTAATGAAACTATTCCCTAGCGAACAGGCTTTTTACGATAAGAATACGGGCCGCATGGAGAAAATGAAATCAAATGCTAGTTCTGCCTGTGACTGGTTGGATGGTGGCCTGACATTTGAAGATGCTCCGTTTGCCGACATCGCACACCGTCTGGAGCGCAAATTCCAGGTGAAGATCAGTTTAGAGAGTGAACGTCTGAAAGCGGAACGCTTTTCCGGATGTTTCAATAGTAATCAAAGTATCAATGATATATTGGGAGAAATCAACGTTGAGAAGCAATATACATGGAAAGTTAGTGGAGACACTATCTTTATAACTGACAAGAAAAAGGAGGTAAAATAAGAAAAAGTAAAGTATGATTGGGAACTTAGTCGATAGATATATCGGCGGTTCAGCGTTGTATAGAAAGATATTATGTTAACCTTTAATAGTGAAAAATATGAGATTAATAGTAAAAAGAATATTATTAATGCTTCTGCTTTTGTCTGTAGGAAACGTTTTGACTGGGGGGAGCCAGCTATCGGCACAGGAACAAAGTAAGCGATTCAGTGTGAAAGTAGATAATATTACTTTGAAAGAAGCCATTGAAGTAATAAAGAAGCAAGGCAATTACTCTTTCCTGATTCGTAATAATGACATTGATTTGAATAGGAAAGTCTCTGTGAATATAAATAACGGTACTATTAATGATGTGATGGGACAATTGCTGGCCGGTACGGACGTCAGTTATGAAGTGAACGGACCCCGGGTGATTATGTTCCATGCAGTGACACCGCAGAAAGAACAGGAAAAAGCGTTTGTCTTAAAAGGTAGAATCACTGATCCTACAGGTGAAGGGGTGATTGGGGCAAATGTGAAAGTGGTCGATTCTACGGAAGGTACCATTACGGATATGGATGGCAATTTTTCTTTGATGGTTACTCCGAATGCCCGTTTATCCATATCGTATATCGGCTATGCCACACAGGAAGTGGTGGTGAAAGATCAACGTCCTCTCAATGTAACTTTGAAAGAAGATACTCGGTTAATAGACGAAGTAGTAGTTGTTGGTTACGGCGTACAAAAGAAAGCGAACCTGACAGGTGCGGTGAGCAGTGTGAAGATGGATGATGTTTTAGGTGACCGTCCGGTGGTGTCTGTGAGTGACGCTTTGAAAGGGGCAATGCCCGGCTTGCAGATTACAGGTAATTCAGGAAGACCCGGTGAAGAAATGAGTTTCAATATTCGTGGTGTCAACAGTTTGGATAAGAATGGGAAACCGCTGGTGCTGGTGGATAACGTGGAGATGGATATTAATATGCTCGATCCGAACGATATTGAATCGGTGACTGTTTTGAAGGATGCGGCATCTTCTGCTATTTACGGAGCACGGGCAGCTTTCGGTGTGATTTTGATTACTACAAAGAAAGGCTCGGATGCAACTAAACTCTCTATTAATTATTCAAATAACTTCTCTTTTAGCAGACCTGCCAATATGCCTCATAAGGCTACTCCGCTCCAAACGGTACAGGCTTATAAGGACATGGGGACAATCAATTATCAAAGTGGTCAGAACGTAGATACCTGGTTGGGACTTTTGAAGGAATATAATGCTAATCCGTCTGCATATCCGGATGGTTATGCAATGGTGGACGGGCTGCGTTATAGCTTGGCAGAAACTGATCTTTTCGATGATATGATGGAGACTGGTTTCCAGCAAACTCATAATATTTCGGTAGGTGGCGGTACGAAAGATATTTCTTATCGTTTCTCCTTCGGTATGGTGAATGAAAATGGGGTACTGGCTTCGGATAAAGATACGTACAAGCGTTACAATGTGTCTTCTTATCTCCGTTCAGATGTGTTTTCATGGATTACTCCGGAATTGGATATTAAATATACGAACTCTAACTCCTCTCTGCCGGAAACTTCCGGAGGATATGGTATATGGGGAGCAGCAGTCGCATTTCCTTCTTATTTTCCTACTGGAACAATGAATATTGACGGCGAAGAATTACCGATCAATACTCCTCGTAACTTGATTGATCTGGCATATCCGACAACTATTCAAAAGAATAATCTTCGTATTTTCGGAAAGGTTACGATCAGTCCTTTGAAGAATGTGAAGTTGATTGGTGAGTATACATTCAATCATCTAAGTAACGAGAAAACGAAATTTGAGAAGAAGTTCTATTATGCACATGGAGGTAACTTTGTGAAAGAGGTTTCCACTGCCAATTCCAAGTATGAATATTCCAATGGTATTACGGATTATAATGCATTGAACTTCTATGCTAACTATAACAACTCATGGGGCAAACATGATGTAACGGTGATGGGAGGTTTCAATCAGGAGAGTAGTGATTATCGTTATGCTGAGATGTCGCGTATGAATATGATTAATGAAGATCTGCCGTCTATTTCGCAGTCGACAGGTGATTATTTTGCTAAAGACAAATTTGAACGCTATACGGTAAGAGGGTTATTCTATCGCATTAACTATTCGTTTGCCGGCAAGTATTTGCTTGAAACGAACGGACGTTATGACGGTTCTTCCAAATTCCCGAAGAATAGCCGTTTCGGTTTCTTCCCTTCGGTTTCCGCCGGATGGCGTATCAGCGAGGAAGCGTTTATGAAACCTTTGAACTCTGTTCTTTCGAACTTGAAATTGCGTGGTTCTTGGGGTAATATTGGAAATCAGAGCATCACTCCTTACGCATATATTCCCGGTATGGATGCGGAACAGGCTTATTGGACTGTTTCCGGTATTAAAGTTACTACTTTGAAACCAGCTGCTTTGGTTAGCAATAGCTTTACTTGGGAAAAAGTAACGACAATTGATGTCGGATTCGATCTTGGGCTATTGGATAACAGATTGAATATGGTGTTCGACTGGTATCGTAGAGATACTAAGGGTATGCTTGCTCCGGGCTCTGAACTTCCGGGTGTATTAGGTGCAAGTGCCCCTTTACAGAACACGGCTGACCTTCGTTCTAAAGGTTGGGAAATCTCGGTTGACTGGAACGATCAGATCGGAAAAGTGAAATATAGCATAGGCTTTAATCTTTACGATGCGAAAACAAAGATTACTAAATACAACAACGAAACAGGACTGTTTGGCAAGGACAAGAACGATAATGAAACATATCGCGTAGGAATGGAACTGGGTGAAATTTGGGGGTATGTGACCGATCGTTTGTACACAGTGGATGATTTCGATGCAGATGGCAAACTGAAACCGGGTATTGCTAAAGTGGAAGGTTATAATCCGAATCCGGGAGATATATTATATAAGGACTTGGATGGTAATGATATTATCAACAGTGGTACCAGTACAACGAAAGATCCGGGAGACCGTAAAATCATTGGTAATAATACCCGGCGTTATCAGTATGGTATTCATGGTAGTGCAAGTTGGAACGGTTTTTCTCTGTCATTCTTGCTGCAAGGAGTTGGTAAACGAGATTTGTGGGTGATGAACGATCTGTTTTATCCGCATTATGATGCTTGGACTACCGTTTATGATTCACAGTTGAATTATTGGACTCCGGAAAATACGAATAGTTATTTCCCCCGTATTTATGAGAAAGCGGCCGGAAATACAGATGCCAATACACGTGTACAGACTCGTTATCTACAGGATGGATCGTACTTAAGTATTCGTAATATAACGCTTTCTTATAATTTCCCGTCTAAGTGGATGAGTAAGATTGGAGTTAATAATCTGGCTGTGTTCTTCAGTGGTGAGAATCTTTATACGTTCGACCACTTGCCGAAGGGACTTGATCCGGAACGTTCTGTCACGGATGATTTAGGACAACGTGGTTTTACCTATCCGTATATGAGACAGTATTCGTTCGGTATAAACCTTTCATTCTGATTGTTTCACAACTTAAAGAGTAATTATTATGAATAAATATATACTATGTGTAAGCGTTAGTCTTTGTTTGTTGATGTCGTCTTGTCTAAATGACGAATTTCTGGAGGTTTATCCCAAAGGACAGCAAACAGAAGCATCGGTCTTTACTACCTATGACAACTTTAAAACGTATACATGGGGATTGTATAACGTGTTCTTCGGATATACGTATGATACAGGGCAAACGGATGAAATTTTCCGTGGTGATTTTGAATCGGATAACATGATAAAAGGATTGGATGGATATGAAGGTCAGTGGGCATATCGCAAAGCAAAGGCTACGGATGAGTCTAAAGATTGGGATTATGATTATATCCGTCGTGTTAACCTGATGCTCGATAATATTGATCATTCGGAAATGAGTGAAACCGAGAGGGAGCATTGGAGAAGTGTGGGATATTTCTTCCGTTCTTATAAATACTTTCAGATGCTTTCTAAATTTGGTGATATTCCTTGGGTAGAGCATGCTTTGACTGAGGAAAGTCCCGAGCTTTATGGAAAACGTGATAGTCGTGACTTGGTGGCTTCCAATATTCTGTCTAATTTGAAATATGCGGAAACACATATTGGCAGTAATATCGAAGCGGATGGGAAAAATACAATTAATATGTATGTGGTGAAAGCTCTTATTTCCCGTTTTGCTTTATTTGAAGGAACTTGGAGAAAATATCATGGTTTGTCGGGAGCGGATACTTATCTGGAAGAATGTGCCCGTGCTTCTGAAGAGGTGATTAAGCAATATCCGAATGTGCATCCTAAATATGATGAGTTGTTTAATTCGGAAACACTGGATGGGGTGACAGGTATTCTTTTGTATAAGGCTTATGAAACCGGACAGTTAATGCATGGTTTGACCCGTATGGTGCGTACAGGTGAATCTTATATTGAGGCAACGAAAGACGCGGTAGACAGTTATCTTTGTACGGATGGACGACCGGTTAGCACGACGACTAGCCGTTATGGGGGTGATAAGAATATGTATGGACAATTCCGTGATCGTGATTACCGGTTGTATTTGACGATCTGCCCTCCATATATGGTGAAGAAAGAAAACGGACCCAGTACGGCTGATTGGAAATATACGGATAATGCACAGGACAGGGAATTTATAGATTTAATGGCTACGATTTCCGGTGAAACTTATCATCGTTTGCCGTCTTCCAACTTTAAAGGATTCACCGTGCAAGGACAACCTCACTTTAAGAATATGAACTGGGGACAGGGCTGGAACGCTTCCCAAATGGGCTTCTGGGTATGGAAATATTATAATACACATACTGTAGCTACCAACGCGAATGGGGTGAATACAACAGATGCCCCGCTGTTCCGTATAGGTGAGGTGATGGTAAACTATGCCGAAGCGATGTGCGAATTGAACAAGTTCGACCAGGCTGCTGCGGATAAGTCTATTAACAAACTTCGGGCAAGAGCTAATGTGGCGAAAATGGTGGTGAATGATATTAATGATGCTTTTGATCCGAAGCGTGATCCTTCCGTTCCTGCTCTTTTGTGGGAAGTGCGTAGAGAGAGACGAGTTGAATTGATGGGCGAAGGTTTCCGTTTGGATGATTTGCGCAGGTGGAAGAAAGGAGACTATGTTAACAAACAACCGCTGGGTGCCTATGTGACAGGGGCTTCGGCCAAGAATTTGAAAGTAACGGGTGGTGCAGGTGCTGATGAAGGATATGTTTATTTCTTTGATACCCCGCTTGGATGGCAGGAACATTATTATCTGTATCCGTTGCCTTTGAAGCAATTGGCGTTAAATACGAATTTGGAACAAAATCCGGTATGGACAAAGTAATTTTAAATTGAAATGATGCACAAGACCTGTAATATTTTAGTATATTGCAGGTCTTGAAAATTTAAGGTAGAAAATGAAAAATAGAATATCAATAAAATATGCGTTTTTTTGTGGAACAGCTTGCTGCATCTCATCTATACTACGTGCACAACAGGATGCATCCCAAATGAATGTGCTTTTTATAATGGCTGATGATATGCGCCCCGAACTGGGGTGTTACGGGGTAGATGTAGTGAAAACTCCTAATATGGACCGTTTGGCGGCAAGTGGCGTCTTGTTTCAGAATGCGTATTGTAATATTCCTGTGAGTGGGGCATCCCGGGCTAGTTTATTGACGGGTGTATATCCTCATTACCCCGATCGCTTTATTAGTTTTTCCGCCTATGCCAGCAAAGATTGTCCCGAAGCAATACCTATTTCGGGATGGTTCACCCGGAATGGTTATCATACTATTTCGGACGGCAAGGTGTTTCATCATATCAGCGATCATGCGGATTCGTGGAGTGAGCCTCCTTACCGGAATCATCCGGATGGATATGATGTATATTGGGCGGAATATAATAAATGGGAACTTTGGATGAATTCGGAATCGGGAAAAACGATTAATCCGAAAACGATGAGGGGACCTTTTTGTGAATCTGCTGATGTTCCTGATACTGCCTATGATGATGGGAAACTTGCAAACCGAGCTATTCGTGACTTGAAAAGGATGAAGGAGGCTGGCAAACCTTTCTTCTTGGCTTGTGGTTTCTGGAAACCTCATTTGCCGTTCAATGCCCCAAAGAAATATTGGGATTTATATAAACGGGAGGAAATACCTTTGGCTACCAATCGTTTCCGACCTGAAGGATTGCCGGAGCAGGTTCGTAATTCGAGCGAGATATATGCGTATGCACGGGTTGCGGATACGAGTGATATTGACTTCCAGCGGGAGGTAAAACATGGATATTATGCTTGTATGAGTTATGTGGATGCACAGATTGGCAAGGTATTGGATGCATTGGATGAACTGGGATTATCGGATAATACAATTGTGGTTTTGTTGGGAGATCATGGCTGGAATCTGGGAGAACATGATTTTATAGGTAAACATAATCTGATGAATACTTCTACTCATGTACCGTTGATTGTCCGTGTGCCGGGAATGAAAAAAGGAAAAACAAAATCGATGGTGGAATTTGTTGATTTGTACCCGACTTTATGTGAACTTTGTAAACTGCCTGTTCCCGCTGAACAGCTAAGCGGGCAAAGCTTTGCCGGGGTTTTCAAGAATCTGAAAGCTAAGACGAAAGGTGAAGTCTATATTCAGTGGGAAGGAGGAGATAATGCCGTTGACCGGCGTTATAGTTATGCGGAATGGATGAAAGGCGACGTGAAGAAAGCCAGTATGTTGTTTGACCATCGGATTGACGGGAAGGAAAACAAGAATCGGGTCGATGAAAAAAAATATAAGAATAAGGTTGAATCATTATCTTCTTTTATCAGAATAAAGAAGTCATCATTAAAGAAATAATATGAAAACAGTTTTATTACAGTCCAGCCGTTTGGTATCGGTTGTTTTATTCATGCTTTACGGAATGTCGATGTTTGCCCAGCGACAGGATATCTTGCTAAATAATGATTGGAATTTCCGGTTTTCGCATCAGGTACAGAAGGGAACAGAGGTAAGAGTTGATTTGCCTCATACTTGGAATGCGCAGGATGCTTTGTCCGGTAAGATAGACTATAAACGGGGAATTGGTAATTATGAGAAGAATTTATTTATTCGTCCCGAATGGAAAGGAAAACGTCTTTTTATTCGTTTCGAAGGAGTGAATAACATTGCAGATGTGTTTATAAATCGTCGTCATATAGGTGAGCATCGTGGGGGATATGGAGCTTTTATCTTTGAGATCACAGGAAAGGTGGAATATGGAAAAGAAAACTCTATATTAGTACGGGTGAATAATGGTGAACAGTTGGATATTATGCCTCTGGTCGGTGACTTTAATTTTTACGGAGGTATTTATCGTGATGTACATTTGTTGATTACTGATGAGACGTGTATTTCTCCTTTGGATTATGCTTCCCCCGGAGTACGTCTGATACAGGATAGTGTGAGCCATCGGTATGCTAAGGTGCGGGCTATTGTTGATTTATCAAACGGGAGTAGTGGTAATCAGGAAGTGGAGCTTAACGTACGCCTGTTAGATGGTCAAAGGGTGGTGAAAGAAGGAACAAAGAATGTGAATCTTTCTGGAAACGAAGTAATGCAGCAGGAACTTACATTTGAAATCGATCAGCCTCATTTGTGGAATGGTCGTCAGGATCCTTTCCTTTATCAGGCGGAAGTGACTCTTTTCCGGAATGGTCAGATGGTAGATCGTGTTACACAACCGTTAGGACTTCGTTTTTACCGGATCGACCCTGATAAAGGTTTTTTCCTGAATGGAAAACATTTGCCTCTTCAAGGCGTTTGCCGTCATCAGGATAGGAGTGAGGTGGGCAATGCGCTGCGCCCGCAACACCATGAGGAAGATGTGGCATTGATGTTGGAGATGGGAGTGAATGCTGTTCGTTTGGCGCATTATCCGCAGGCTACTTATTTTTATGATCTGATGGATAAAAATGGTATTATTGTATGGGCTGAAATACCTTTTGTGGGTCCTGGTGGATATAATGATAAAGGTTTTGTGGATTTACCTGCTTTCCGTGCCAACGGAAAAGAGCAGCTCAAAGAACTGATTCGTCAACATTATAATCATCCTTCTATTTGTGTATGGGGGCTGTTTAATGAGTTGACGGAGTTGGGAGATAATCCGGTTGAGTACATCAAAGAATTAAATGTGCTGGCACATCAGGAAGATACTACCCGGCCTACGACCTCCGCAAGTAATCAAATGGGAGATTTGAATTTCATAACGGATGCTATTGCTTGGAACCGTTATGATGGATGGTATGGTGGCACTCCCGCTGATTTGGGGAAATGGTTGGATCGAATGCATAAGGATCATCCGGAAATATGTATTGCTATCAGTGAATATGGTGCCGGCGCAAGTATTTACCATCAACAAGATTCGTTGGTTAAAACTGTACCAACCAGTTGGTGGCATCCTGAAAACTGGCAGACGTATTATCACATTGAAAACTGGAAAACAATCTCTTCCCGTCCTTATGTATGGGGGAGCTTTGTCTGGAATATGTTTGATTTTGGCGCTGCACATCGCACTGAAGGAGACCGTCCCGGAATTAATGATAAAGGTTTGGTCACCTTCGACCGGAAAGTTCGTAAAGATGCTTTCTACTTCTATAAAGCCAACTGGAATAGGGAAGAACCAATGCTTTATTTAACAGGCAAACGTAACACAGTACGTACACAACGTTTGCAAACAATTATTGCTTTCACGAATCAGGCAGGAGCCGAATTGTTTGTAAACGGTAAGAGTTATGGTAAAACAACACCGGATTCGTATGCTATTCTGGAATGGAAAAATGTGGAACTAGAACCTGGTGAAAATGAAATAAAGGTTGTTTCCACTAATAAGAAGTTACCTTTGAGCGATAGTTTTCATTGTAGATTGTGATAGGTAGTTTAAATGATAATCGGAAAGAGCACTGTAAACAAAGTAGGTTTGCAGTGCTTTTTTTCTAGGGGTTTCTCTTTTGGGAGATAATAATCCTTCCTGAATCTATAACAGCGGATAATGATACTCCAACAGTATAACAGATCATATCTGACCATAGAAAACCATGTCCAAAGATTAATGCTCCAAGTGTGGTGTTTCGTACAGTATTTGCCCAGTCTGCTTGGTATAGTTGGCTAATTTCTATACAATAAGAAAATAATAAGGAAATAACAATGGTCTTGAGTATAGATAATGACGGGAAAAGAAAGCGTATTCCACAATACACCATGGCTGCCCAAAGCGTATCGCCTGAATACTCTGCGATAAATTCGGGCAATATATCACCATGTTTTCGGGAAGCCAATCCTAACACTATAATTGCGGAAGTAATTGCTAAATAAATCCAACGTTTGTTTTTCACGCAGTAATGTTTTAGTATGGTGCAAATTTATAAAATTAAGTTGGATAACTTGGCAGGATGGATCAAACTCTGATAAAAACAGATTTTATTTACATACTAAACCTTTCGTTCTTTTGAAATGTTATAAGGTCGTTCGAGCTTTATCTCGATAAATGTGTTCATAACCAACCGATTTACGCAATTGTTGTGGAAACGGCTGCAGTTGGTCACTTAAAAAGTTAGTAATTAAAATAATAGAGTTATGAAGAATCTTTTTCGACCGTTGTTAGTACTGACAGGATGTATAGTATTGGCGAGTTGTGTAAGTCAGAAGCAATTTAAAGGTTTAAAAACTGATTATACAAAGTTGCAAACAGAATATCAGGAAAGTCAATTGCAGCTAAGAGAAAATCAGGCACGTTCAACAAGTCTTGAGGAGAGACTTGCCGAAGCGCAGCGGAATAATAGTGAGTTACGCAAGAGCTTGTCCGATATGCAAAGCATCTTGAATAAGAGTCTTACACAGAGCTCTCAAGGGAATATGAATATGGGTAAGTTAATAGATGAGATCAATGCTTCAAACCGTTTCATCCAGCATTTGGTTAAAGAAAAGAATAGATCAGACTCTTTGAATCTCGTAATGGTCAATAAACTTACCCGTTCGCTTACCCGTGAAGAGATGCGTGACTTGGATATTAAGGTATTGAAAGGTGTTGTATATATTTCCTTAGCAGATAACATGCTTTATAAATCAGGAAGTTATGAAATTAGCAATAAAGCAGAGGCTGTGCTTAGTAAAATAGCCAAAATCATTCAGGACTACAAAGATTATGATGTTCTGGTAGAAGGAAATACAGATACCGATCCGATATCTCGTACGAATATACGTAATAATTGGGATTTGAGTGCGTTGCGTGCTTCATCTGTTGTTCAGGCATTACAGAATGTTTATGGTATAAATCCCAAACGCCTGACTGCTGCCGGTCGAGGTGAATTTAATCCGGTAGCCGGTAATGATACGGCAGAAGGAAAAGCTCGTAACCGCCGGACCGAGATTATTATAACTCCTAAACTGGATCAGTTTATGGATTTGATAGATCAGGCTCCTGATAATTCTTCATCAGGTATAGTGGGGGATGAGAATACAAAAGAGTAAAGGAAATATTTCCATCTAGGGCTAATAATAAAGCGATGAATTTGAATTCATCGCTTTATTATTAGCAATTTGAAACAGATACAGTAAAGTGTTAGAGGTATCTATATTTTATTTTCAGAGCTTGAGAAATTGCTCTATTTTATAGAGAGTCCGATTTGAAATGAGTATTGCTGATTTTAAATGTTTTCGGCAGATGGACCTATTTTGAAAATTCAAACTCATATGGATAAGGAGTTTGATTCCATGAAACCCATTCTATCTTTCCATAATTATGCAAATCACATGGGAAAACCACAGAATAGTCCCATGGATTATATCGATATGGTATGTCAACATATTGACAAGCATATTTATTTGAATATAGCCAATGATATCCTGTTTTAGAGTCGCTATATATTGCTACCATAAAATATTTACCAATCTTTACTTTAGCGGAAGTATATGTTTCCTTTATTGACGAGGCAAATATAGAATAAGTAGCATCAACTATGCTACCATCTTTCTTTTTAATTTTTGATTTTGACAGCAAATTCCAAGTTTCATCTTGTATTTTTTGATAATCAAGTATATTCCCTGAAAAAGTTTGCTTTTTCACATCAAATTCCTCATTGTTGTCAGCCTTAAATAATAAAAATGTGGTGGAAATATTTTCGTAATCAGACTCTGGAGTAAGAGCTTTGTATCCATTTAGCCAAATTTCCTGAATGTCACTTTTTTCTTCATCACTTTTACTACATCCAACTACTATCAGTGCAGTCATAATTAAAAATAGAAGTTTTTTCGGGCTGACCCCAAAGGAACCCTGAATGCATTTGACGCTGTCAAGTTTCTCTTGGTATTCATTGAGTATATTACGTAGTTTGGTATTGATTAGTGCTGCGTCTGGACGTTTGACTACTTGCCCGTTTTTGAATTGTGAAAGACTGTCGACTTTGAATCGAGTGACAATGTACTTTGTTTCTTCTTTGTGATGGATGGCTATACAAATTTTGTGAGATCCATCACTTAACACCTTTGCTGGGATTAGAGCTAATCTGATTGTTGCCATAGTTTCAAAATTTAGAGAAAACACTCGGACAAGATTTCGACAAGGTAAATTGCTCAAAAGTGAGAGTTTTCTCGTTTTTTTTAATCAATAGCAGCTAATTAGAAAAGTAAAAAGGCTGATTAACCATTTGATAATCAGCCTTTCTGCTAAGTGATTCAAGTAACGTTCTTTAATCGCCTGATTATTAATTGTTTGTATAAACGTATGGCCTACAATATGCCTACATTTCTTATCTATTACAGGTTATTTCTTACTTAATAAGACTTGTATTAGACGTTCCTTCTCCTCAATTATCCTTTCTAAATCAGCTATTTTTGCATCTTTATCAAGTTCATTTGATTTTATTCCAGTTATGGGAATATCATCAAAGAATACACCTACAGGAACCTCTAAAACCTTTGCTATTGCCTCAATGGTTTTTGTGTTCGTTGATCCATTTCTAACAATAGCCTGTATGCTACTATCTTCTTTTCCTATACGTGAAGCAAGTTCTCGTATAGTGATTTTCTTTAATTCACATAACTCTCTTATTAACAAAAAATTAGCCATATTACACCTTTGTTATAACTTTTATTAACGTGAATTTTATTCACCTGTGGTAAAAATAATTATACCTTTGCTATGTAAAGTTAACAATAATGAGTATATTTATCACAAAGGTATGACGAAAAAAAAATTAAAAAGGAATGATGACGGCGAGAAACTAAGAATGTACCTTTTGAATTTGCCGGTAAAAGAATCTTCTGAAATGTCCCTTAAATTGGCAGAAGCATGTAAAGTGCCATTACATACCTTTCGTAATTGGCGAGGTAGTCGTTGTCGTATTCCCGAACTTGCAAAGGATAAGATCGAGGAAGTAACAGGCGTAAAAATCTTCCATAGTGAAAACCAATAAATAAAAGAAGAATGAAATCAAAGAAATTAGAAATCGAAATTCCGGAAGGTAAAACAGCTGTCTGGAGAAATGGAATCTTAACCCTTATTGATGAACCAGAAAAAGACGTAAGAAAACGTATTAAGACGTTTGAGGACGCCTGCCATGAAATTGGCATCGATGCAGAAGCATGGAACCGAGATAAAATATCCCTCGGTCTTGAACCTGACGTTTTGGCTTTTCTGAAACTCCGTATCATTGTCAAAGCTTTAAATGAAGGCTGGGAACCTCGATTTACAGAGGATGAATGCCGTTATTATCCTTGGTTTATTCTTTATACAGGGGAAGAATACAATAAGTTGGACGAGGAAGAAAAGTCTCGTGTGGTGTATCGGTCGTACTACTTCGCGTACGCGTTGGGCGGTGTTTCGTATGCGTACGCGTATTACGATTCATCGTACACGCTTGCGTACATCGGTGTTCGGCTTGCCTTCAAAACGTCGGAACTGGCAGCATATTGCGGTCGACAATTCCTTGATATTTGGGCAGACTTTGTTTTTCTTCCGGAAAAGAAAAGTGAATAAATAACCGGGGCGGCTTTTGCCGCTCCATATAATAACCGCCGGAGTGTGGAGATAACCCCGAAGGGCGAAAGCGGGTGTTATTGGTAGTTCGATGCTATCCTCCGGCACAGCTATAAACAACAATGAGCAAAATTTACATAGTAACTAAAAGGGAATCCGGAATATACGAAGAAGACGGCGTTTGGTTTTCTATCCTTGCCGCATTTGATACGAGAAATAAAGCAGAAGAATATTTAAAGGAATATGAAAAAACAGCTCCTAAAGAAGCTTACTACACTTTCTATCGAATAGAACCTGTTCCGTTGTTTCTTTCTTCTCATAAAGTGAAAATAAACAGACCGAAACATACGACCTATCCTATTGGTGAATTGGTAAAATTAAAAATAAGTGGTGAAAAATAATTCAAATCAAGAAAAGATAATGAGCAAAGAAGAAGCTATACAAGCAATGAAAGAGGGTAAGAAGGTTACGCACCGTTTCTTTTCCTCTGACGAATGGATGACTATTGAAAACGGATTTCTTCTTTTAGAAGATGGTGTACGTATCTCTTTGGAAGATTTCTTCAATTTTCGCAGTGATAGTCTTTGGGATAATGGATATGAATTGTATAACCCCTCATAACATGATAGATATGAATACAACCTTTGAAAAATCGGCTAATACCACTGATGAGTGGTATACACCCAAAGAAATTATAGACGCATTAGGAAAGTTTGATTTAGATCCATGTGCTCCGGTTAAACCGCTTTGGCAAACGGCAGAAACCATGTACAACAAAAACCATGACGGATTAACTAAAGATTGGGTAGGTCGTGTCTGGTTAAATCCACCTTATTCCCGTCCGCTTATTGAACAATTTGTTCGTAAACTGGCACAACACGGCAATGGCATTGCGCTGTTGTTCAACCGCTGTGATAGTAAGATGTTCCAGGATATTATATTTGAGAAGGCAACGGCAATTAAATTTCTACGCGGAAGGATTCGTTTTTTCAGGCCGGACGGAATACGGGGGGATTCGCCTGGTTGTGGTGCTGTTTTGATCGCTTTTGGAGAAGAAAACGCAGAGATACTAAAAACTTGTAACATAAGTGGCAAGTATGTAAGAATCAATTAGAGTAAAACAAATTAAATATGAGTGAATATTCATTGAAAGAAAGAGTTCAGATGTTAACATCATCGCTTGTATATGGCGGTCCTATGACATTTGAGCAAATCAAGAAATTAGATTGGTTGAAAAATACATCTGAATACGGAATATTATTTTATCTCCGGGAAGCTGAAAGATATGAATGGATAAAGACTAAATGTTTCAAAGGTGATAAACCGAATATCTATTCGGCAACGGCTAAAGGCCGAAAAATGGCTGATGCAAGAGATTAAATAAAAATGGATAAGAAAAATAAAAGGGTGTATCTTTCTAATACAAAAGAAGAAAGAGCGATAAATATAAATCAGTTTTTTACACTTTATGTGGACTTTTCTAAAAATAATACAGCAATGAAATCAACAATTACCACCCCCGATGAATTAACCACGTTACGAATAGAAGGCAGTAGTGGAACCTATAAAATATTCAGTAGCTTCCGCCCCATGGAATCCCCTGCATTCGTGGATGCAATGGACCGGAAGTATAATCTGGCGGAAATAAAGAATCTTTCCGACGGAAAAGGTTATTTCCTGGTACACCTGAACAAGAAGCAACAGGAAACCATACAGGAGGATTTAAACGCTATCCTTTGTGATAGTGTGCCATGCCTTCTATAAACTAAGACGATCTTAACGAAATGCCATGAAAGAAGACAGACGCCTAAGAAACCTACGTTATCAGATGCGGAAGAAAGGTTACCAGTTCGATACAAAGAACCTGGTGGTCATTATGCCTTCACATGACAAACGTTTCCTTCTCCAGGAAAGGAGATTAAGCAAATTCGGTTTTTCAATTCAGTATAACATGTTTGAACAATGAAAGATAAAAATTTAAAATACATCGCCCACGCTATTATCGTGGTTGCCTTTATGGGACTGATTGCCTTTGTCATTTATTATACGGGTAAAACCGCTTTTCTTTGGCTGTTATTATTCGTTTTCCTGTATCAACCTTGGGGAGACTTGAAAACAAAGCAGGAGGAAAACAACGAAAAATAAGTAACTATGTAACTTTATAACGATGATAAAGGCAGAAGACATCTACAAAGTAACCAACAACGGGCTGGATATTATTCTACATTATTATCCGCAAGCCCGGGATTGTGTCGGAACCAACCGCCATTTCAAACGCCGGCCGTCAGAAGACGACGCGTCGGCCTGTATCAAGCTATTCGGAAAGGAAGGTTCCCAGCAGGTTTATAAGGTAACGGATTTCGGTGATACCGGAACGGCTCAAAGCCCTGTCGATATCTGCATGTATGAGGAAGGCCTCCGGTTTAACGAGGCGATCCTTAAACTTGCATCCATGTACAACGTAACCGATGAACTCAACCGTAACGTAAACAAGCCGGATATCCGTAAGGTTCCGGCCTCCCAGGATCAGAAAGACGGTACTAAAATTTTCGAGCTTGCCGATCATCTCACCCCGGATCAGTTACGCATACTCGGCCCCCGTGTCACCCAGGAGAACGCCGAGGCTCTGCACTGGTATTCGGCCAAATATATAGGGTATGTAAAAAATCGCGAGGTAACCTATAAATACGCGACTGCGACATACCCTATCTTTATGCGCGAATGTCTGGTAAAACCGGCCGAAGGCGACACGCCCGAAGTGAAGTTCTATAAAATATACGAGCCTCTGAATCCGGACAAGCAGTGGCGTTTTTCCTACACCCCGGAAGGTGTCAAGCCGAAGGACTATATAAACGGTCTTTCCGAACTGAAAGCCTTATACTGGGAGTTTAATTCCAGGGAAGAAGCCGCCTTTAAAAAGAATCCGGCCAATGCGGAAAAGCCTTATAAGGAACAGAAGCTGCAGGAGGCGTTTATATGTTCCGGAGAGCGCGACGCCCTGTGCGTTAAATCGCTGGGCTTTTCCCCAATCTGGTTTAATTCGGAAACATATAAACTTTCCGAACAGGACTACAAGGAGATCATGAAATACGTTGAAGTCCTGTATAACATACCCGATATCGACACGACGGGCAGGGTAAAGGGTACGGAACTTGCACTACGTTTTATCGATATCCACACGATCTGGCTACCGGCCTGGCTTACCACTTACCGGGATCAGCGGGGCAAACCCCGTAAGGACTTCCGGGACTTTATGGAATTACGAAGCAAGAACGAGGATTTCCGTAACCTTATGACGCTTGCCATGCCCGCCAAATTCTGGTATTCCAAGTTTAACGAGAAATCCCGGCAATGGGATCACAATATAGACGCGGACTGCCTTCACTACTTTTTACGTCTTAACGGTTTCTATTCGCTTCATGATGAAAATTCCAGTTCAACGAAATACATCCGTATTACCGGCAATATTGTAAAACTGATAAAGGCAAAGGATATCCGGAAGTTTATCCGCGGTTGGGCCCAGGATAGTTTTTTATCCCGCGATATAAGAAACCTTATTCTGAACAGCCCCAAACTGTCAGATACGGCCCTGGACAATTTGCAGGAAATAGAACTGGACTTTACCAATTATACCCATAATACGCAGATGTTCTTCTTTCCCGGTTGCAGCATGGAGGTAAGCGGTACCGGTATAAAGGAACATCCGGCCAACGGCAGCACATTGTCCCACTACGTTTGGGAAGAAAACGTACTGAAACACAAAGTTCGTCTTATGGAAGACATGTTTACCATTTCCCGTAAAAAAGACATAGAGGGCAACGATGTGTTTGATATCCGGATAAATGCCGTACCGTCTAACTTTTTCGGCTATGTAATCAATTCGAGCCGCGTTTACTGGCGTAAGGAACTGGAATACAATTTCGACGACAAGAGCGTGGGGGAAGCGGAATCCTACCGGGAAAAACATAAATTCGATATCGAGGGGGAAGGCCTCACGGAGGAAGAAGTGGTCGAACAGAAAAAGAACCTTATCAATAAGATATTTACTATCGGTTATATGCTGCATCGGTACAAATCCCCTTCGCGTGCCTGGGCACCACAGGCCATGGATAACAAGATCGGTGAAGACGGTGAATGTAACGGACGTTCGGGCAAATCATTCATGTTCAAGGCTCTTTCCTACTTTATGAAGAGCGTCAAGCTTTCCGGCCGTAATCCTAAGTTAATGGATAATCCGCATGTGTTCGACCAGGTGAACCAGCATACCGACTTTATTCTGGTGGATGATTGCGACCGGTATCTTAATACGGGCCTGTTTTACGACATCATCACGTCAGATATGACCGTGAACCCGAAGAACAACCAGTCGTTTACTATACCTTTCGAGGAATCGGCCAAGCTGGGATTTACAACTAATTACGTTCCTATTGATTTTGATCCGTCTACGGAAGCCCGTTTGCTGTACCTGGTATTCTCCGACTACTACCACCAGCGTACGGAAGATAACGACTACCGGGAAACGCGTTCTATCCGGGACGATTTCGGTAAGGATTTGTTTTCCAAGACTTACAGCGAGAACGAGTGGAACGCCGATATAAATTTCTTCTTGCAGTGCTGCCGTTTTTACCTTTCCCTTTGCGAGGAATCTATAAAATTGCTTCCGCCCATGGAAAACATTATCAGGCGTAAATACAAGGCCGATATGGGCAATAACTTTGAGGACTGGGCGAACTCTTATTTCTCTCCGGACAGCGAGCACCTGGACTGTTTTATCGTCCGTGAAAAGGCCTTCGCCGATTACAAAAGCTTTTCCGGTGTGAATAAAATCACGATGCAGCGTTTTACAAAGGCCCTCAAAGGTTTTGTGGCCCTTTGCCCCTACATTGACGAACTCAACCCGAAGGACCTTTGCAACTCCCAGGGGCGTATCGTACGCAAGGATAACGACGGCAAGGCCGCCGACATGATCTATCTGCGTTCATGCGGCACGGCGGAAACGGCTGCCGGTGGTGGAACGGAACCGGCCGATCCGACACTCATGTTTGTACCTGATGAACGACCGGATGAATGAATAACGCGCATTTGAAATTAAACAGCATGTCCGAGTTTACCGCGCTCTGGAACAGCGGCGAGAGGTTCCGGAAATTCGCCGAACAGGTCTACCGCTATCTGGAACGTATGAAACCCGGTACCGTCCTGGCACTGGAACGCTATTCGGGCGAGCAGCTCGAATGGATCATCAAAACGGCCTGTGTTTTTATCCTGGAAGGCGACAACTACCTGGAGTATGAATTTAACGAAGACTATACGGCCGTCGTGCACCGCTATATACCCCCGGATGTAAAGGAATGGATTTTAAGCAGGTGCAAACATCGCGTATAAGACGGATCGGAGCCGGTATAAAATACGAAAAGAGGGACCAGATACGAATGTGTCGGTCCCTCTTTTCGTATGGAAACAGATGCGCCCCGCCCGGCTTCCCTCCCCATACCCCACCTCTATTTCATACAAAATTTTAGTAACCTTGTAACCTTTGTTTGCTTGAAAGAAAAAAGTCTGAAAATCAAATAAATAAATAGGAAATAAAGGTTACGAAGTTGCAGTTACAAAACGGTTACGAATTTTTCCGGTTTGTAACACCGGCCTTTTTATCTTCTACCGGTAAGCCCGGTTACAAACAGTTTTCCTGCCATTTTTTTGTAACGGGAATTAGTAACGTTGCTAAGTTGCTAAGATACAATATCTTATCTTTAACGGTTGCCCGGTTACGAAATTACAAAAATTTAGTACCGGATTATATTAGAACAGCCTGGCGGAGAAAATGTCGGAGGCGTGGCGGCAAGGAAAGGCACATTATAATTATTCTTCCAGAGTATATTTATCAAAATGACGGCCGAAAGCCTACATTTTTCTGTAAATATCAGAACAACAGCGTATAAAGGGATATCTTTGCCTTTAAAAAGGAATGTTATTGTTATGATTACCACCCGAATACAGATTGAATCCTACCTGGCCGAGTACATCCGGGGCAAATATTACGACGAAACGGTCGGTACCGTCCGTTTTCCTTCTTCGTCCGATATCTATGTGACTATTTACGATCTTATGGAGAAACGGCCGGTTAATTGTTCAGCTGACCGCGGCAACCTGGAGTTTATGCTGCCTGACCGCCGGGAGGCCAATTTTGCCGGCGGCAAGTCTCCGGAACAGTTTAATTACATTTCCGTACGTGGTACCGTCATTCTTGAAAAGCGTTTGCGTGCCCTGATGTGGGCCGAGCTGCACGAACTCATGGACGAAAACAAGCATCTGCGCGGAATCGAGTTTAAGGAAACCGTTTTTACCTTCCTGAAAAAGTATGATATATCTTCCATTCAGGAAGACGGGTTACTGAAAAACTACCAGCGGTGGCGGGACAGTTTCAGGCGTAAGAAGAAAAGGGCTTATAACCGAAAAAAAATGTAAAAAAGCAAGTTATTTTTTACCTACCAACTGTATCTGTTTGTCCTTTTTTGTCCGGTTTTTGGCTGAAAAACGTCCGAAAAATGCTGAATATTTGATTATCAATACTTTATATCTGTAATTATGTCAAGAAAGTTAGTATCCGCCGCCCATAGCCTGCAACTGGTTCCCGTTTACGACATTATTCATTTTGGCGTCGTGCGTTCGAAAGTCGTTATCCGCTCAATCGGAAAACCTGATATTCTTACGATCGTACCGGGAACCTTAAAACCAGGTGACAGCAAAAACGAAGACGTCTATACTAAAAAACATACCTTCAAACTTGCCGACGTGTCGCAAAATAAGACGCTTTATCTGGAAAACCTGAAAGCGACGCCCTTTGTCGCTCTCTATATTGATGAAACGGGTAATACCCGTGTTTCCGGTTCTCCCGATTACCCGCTTACCTTTTCTTTTGAAATCGGCGGGGGGCTGTATAATTGTACCCTGTCCGGTACGGGTCCGGGCGTTGATGCGTTCCTGTAGGTTCCTTTCAGTCCTTCTCTACCTATTATATAGGCGTTTTCTTTGCCGTAAAAAAGAGAACGTGGACAAAATACAGGAGATTTTTACAGCACCTTGGGCAATCGCTGATAATGATTATTACCGGTTGCTTTCTTTACTTGTGCCGTGTGTTGCAGCTGGCAACCTGGATGCGATCGAAAAACGGCTTAACAATAATAAAATAACCGCTTACGCTACTACGCCTTACCTTGCCAACCGGTGGGAACTGGACGACGACACGCTGCCGGTTGACAGCGTGGCCGTCATTATCCTGGAAGGCACCTTGTATTCCTGGGAGACTTACCGCCTGGAAAAGCAGCTCCGGGATGTTTTCGATAATCCTAAGATTTGCGGTGCGGTACTCTGGATCAATGGGCCGGGCGGCATGGTCGCACATGTGGACCTGGCGGCTAAAATGATTGCCGAATCTTCCAAGCCTATAGCTACCTATGTGGCCGGTACCATGGGGAGTGCCCATTTCTGGCTGGGAACCGCCGCCGGTAGAACCTTTATCGCTTCCCCTATGTGTGAAGTCGGTTCCGTCGGGATCATGCTTACTTACCAATCTTTTAAGGAATATTTTAGGAAACAGGGCATTGATTACCGGGAAATCTATCCGGATAGTGCCGATCTGAAAAACTATGAAACCCGCGCGATTGAAAAAGAGAACAACGAAGAGCCTATAAAACAACGTCTGGCAGTCATGCACCGTATTTTCTGTGATGCGATCAGTCGGAATCTGGGTATTGCCTACGATCCGGAACTTCCCCTTTTCCGGGGACAGATATTCACCGGCGACGTAGCCGTGGCAAACGGTTATATAGACCAGTTCGGTACGCTGGAAGACGCTGTAAAGTGGGTACTGGCACAGGCCACCGTCAGAAAAGTAAATGAGATGTATAACATATAGTATTAACTTCAAAATTTTGTATATATGAAATTTAAGAGCTTTTCCGCTCACATTCTGGCCCTGCTGGGTCTGTCGGAATGGAGCAAGGTAGAGAACAAAAACTCTATCACGGTCGAGGAAGTGGCAAAACTGAAAAATTACGGTTTTACCGAAAAATTCCTCACGGACTTTAAAGCGTCCCTCGAAAACGATTTCCAGGACGAATCCGAAGACGGGAACCAGGGAGAGGAAACCGAGGAACCTAAAACTACCGCTTTCCTTCGTGGTTTGTTAGGTGACACTGCGGCACGTCTGACACAAGCGCAGGAACAGCTTGAAGCCTTGCAGACGCAACAGCGTGACGAGAACCGGAACAACACCGCGTTAATTGCCAAGAAGGACGCCGAAATAACAAAGCTTTCCGGTATTATCGCTCAACTTTCGGCCGCTGCGGAAGATGATCCGGGCAAAGGGAAACAACACAACGCCCAGGCGGACGGTAAAGGGAAATTCAATCTCCAGGACGAAAAGCAGCTGGGGGGCTTGCAGGGTGAAATGTTCTCACTGGAGGACCGCCCGTATAACCTTCGCGCTAAAGCTGCGTTAATGGAGGCTGCCGGTTTTGAAATGATCGCTCTTCCGAAAGCAAGTTCCATTGATTACAGCCGTTTGAAGGAGGACCTCGGGGCCTTTTACCGTATTCCCTGGCAGCAGCGTTTGCAGTCGTTTTTAATGGAACTTCCTTCCATTGAAAGTATTTTCCCGCTTGAATCCGGTTATCAGGATTTGGCTACGCTGGTTAATATCTGGCTGGGTGAGTTTTCACAGGCCGGTAATGAGGAATCCGACTTCGATAAGGTGACTAAAGGTTCCTACGAGTTCGACGATGAAACCCTGCGCATGTTCAACGTGATGTTTGCACACCGTTTCAAAAATTTAAAGGCCCTGGAGAAAACTTGGATCGGCACTTTGAACAAGGAAGGTTCAAACCCTATCAAGTGGTCTTTTATCGAGTATATCCTGGCCGAAACCGCCAAGAAGTTGCATAACGAGCGTGAACAACGCCGTATTAACGGAATCCGTAAGGACCCGAATCTGAACGAACCCGGCAAAGCACTTGCTGCAGCTGACGGACTGTATGAGTTCCTGAACAAGAAAGTGAACGGACATACCGATATCAATAACGGAAAACTCGTTTACCAGATCAAGCCGTTCGAATTGGGGGAAATTACCGAAGCAAACATCGGTGAAAAAGTGTACAAGGGTACTTCCATGATCCCGGCGGTTCTTCGTGACAGCGGTAACCTGGCACTTTATATGCCTTCGCACTTTATTGTATTGTATCATAAATACAATGAACTGCATTACGGGCAGAACCAGGATTACAAGGCTAATATCATGTATGTAAAGGAATATCCGGCAGTGAAGATTATCCCGGTTCCCAATGCTGACAACCACCACCGTATCTTCTGGACGTTTGAAGGCAACATTAAAACCTACGAGGATAAGCCGGGTGAAATGACGGCTTTCAACCTGGAGCAGGAAGACTGGAGCCTGAAAGTCTGGAGTAACTGGCGTGAAAGTATCTGGGCTATTGCCGTGGGATTCAAGTACACCAAGAAAGAGGATATGGACTATACGCGCCAGATGATCTTCTGTAATGAGTATGACCGCCCGGCGTCTTACTTCGTGGATGCTGACAAGGACAAGAACCCGTCGGCCAAACTTCATACATCCATTGTTACCGTAGCCAATGCAGCCGAATTTGCTATTACCGATATTGAAGACGCTCCGGTAGGTGCGGTTATTTCCCTGAAATGCGGAAGCGTGGATAAGGGTGTTAAGATCGAGAAAAGCGGAAACTTTGAACTTATTTCCGATGCCTGGCAGCCCGGTAAGGGGGACGTTATCAAACTGATGAAACGTGCCGACGGTAAATTTATCGAGATTGGTCGCGAAAACGCTTCTTCCGATGCGTTGCAGTTTGCGCCGGATGAAACGACACCTTCCTTGCTTGACGGTGAAGTATTCATTACCGGTGTAAATACAAAAGCAACGGCAATCACTAACTTTACCGATGCAGAAGCCGGAATCGTTTACACGATTTACGGAAACGGTTCTGAAAATGCTTCTACCATTGCCAGCGGTGGAAACTTTGTTTTAACCGAAGCTATAACGCTTTCCGAAGGCAAGTTCATCAAATTGGCGAAAGCCGCTGACGGTAAATTCTACGAAGTGGCAAGAGGCTAAATTAATCGGAAGGGATACTTTATCCCTTCCATTTTATAATCTTATAAATCATTAAGTTATGACATACGTAAAAGCAAGCGTAAGAAGGCCGGCCGGCAATCCCGGTAATGGTATTCAGCCCAAGGATCAGCTCGTAATTTACGACGTTGACGATATTCTTTATTTTCCGCCAAGAAACGAGGCCGGCGTGGTTATCGAGGAGGATATCGTGATGAAGGCGGGGCGTTATGCGATCGATATTTACCTGACACCCGGTACCGCTGAAATCAGTTCCAACAGTGACGGGGAAACCGACGCCGAAGGTTATACGCCTTCCGTTAAGTTCAATCATCCCGGTAACGAACAGGAGATTCGCGAGTTTAAGACAAACTGGCTGTCTAAAAAATGTATCGTTGTTCTCCGTTATTGTAGCGGAAAGCCTGCCGATCTGATCGGAACGCCCTGTAACCCGTCTAAGTTATCCGTTTCTTATACCGGTTCCAATGAATCGAATACGAACGAACTTACTTTCACCCAGATCAGCAAGGGGGATGATATCGCCATTTACCGGGGTACCGACACCCTGGAAGAACCGGTGGCCGTAGTGGAAGCCGGTGCCACAGATATAGATTACCAGACAGACGGGCAGTACCAGCTTTCCGCAGGTGCGGCCAAAATAGCCGGTGTTACCGGTGGAAGTCATGGATCGGTAATTACCCTTATGGGATGTTCGGGCGTTGCGCCAACAGTGGAAAAAGGCGGTAATTTCCTTCTGAAAGGCGGTAAGACTTTTACCGCTTCCGAAGGTTCCCAACTGACATTGCGGGCGTTTAACGACGGTTCGGAGGCTATGAAATGGATTGAACAAAGCCGTTATGAGGCGTAAGTAAACGGCTTTCATATCATTCAAAGGGTGACCGGCAGCACATGCCCGGCCACCCTTTGTCCTTTTTGGGGGTAATTGCCTTTTTTTTCTTTGTATCATCAAATTTTATATAGTATGAAACAGGAAATTATTACCTATCTGGCCGGTCCGCGTAACTTTATTCAAGGCGTGGAACTGTACGAGAAATACGGTATCAACCGTATGCTAAAGAAGTCATTTCGCCGGCAGGGAGAAACGGAAACGATGAAGGCCATTCTTTTAGAGGAACTACGGAAGCTGGCCGGGCTTTCCGAACGTGAATTTAAGACGATCCGGCGCAACTCCAAACAGCCGGCCGCGGTAAAAATGGAACCCGTCCGACAGGAACCCCCAAAAATGCCGGTAAAATACAGCGATGATTTGCTGCTGGAACTTGCCGAATCTTTCGGCGTCAGCGTGGAAGAACTCGTTTCGTCCGATTTCCGGGATAAGGTTCTTTCCATGGATGAAAATGCCGACCGTGTGGAAGAGCTGGAAGAGGAACTGGAAGAGGCGGAGAAACGATACAAGGCGGCTCCGGAAACCGTAACCAAAATGATACGTTTCCGCGAGAAATTTACCTTCCTGAACTCTCCGGATTGCCCCGACATTCTGAAAATACTTGTTTCCGACATGTTCACCGCATACGGGAAGTATAAGGAGGCTTTCGCCCGTCTGGAGGCTACGCCGGATGATGTCAGTTCACTTTCTACAGCACAGAAAGCGCAGGCGGTTGTGGAAAACTTCATTGCTAACCGCGAAATGTGGGACGAACTGGAATATTACCGGGAAAACGGAAAGATTCTGGGTAAATGTGAGAAGGTAAAAAGTTTGTCCGTCCGTAAGGGTGTCGAGAACCTTTCGGATATCGACATACAAAAGGCATTGAATAACGCCCGTGCCAACCTTTCAAAGAACAAGGCGAAGTTGGAACAGGCCGGGGATGATGAGAAGAAGAAAGCGAGTGCCCTTGCACTGATCCAAAAGTGGGAGACTACACAAAAGGCCATAGAGGAAGAAATCGAGGCGCGAAAAAAAAAGTAGTTGAACTTATTGCCACTTTGACAGGAAAACGGCAGCGGATCATGAAGGACCGGGGCCGTTTTTCTCACCCTTGCGACCGCTCGGAGCTGGGGCACCAGCTCAAGACATTAACCCTCCGGATAGAAAAAGAAGAAAGCCGGCTTAAACAACTTTCCAATGATAACAAACCAAATTTATAACGAGGATTGCCTGGAGGCGTTGAAACGTGTTCCGGACAATTCTGTAGATTGTATAATAACCGATCCGCCTTATTTCCTGGGAATGACACATAACGGGCAGAAAGGCAGTTTTAAAGATTTGTCTATCTGTAAACCCTTTTACCGGGATTTGTTTCAGGAGTTTAACCGGGTGAAGAAACCCGGTGCTTGCGTGTATTTTTTTACGGACTGGCGCGGATATGCTTTTTATTATCCGTTGTTTGACTTGTATTTAGGCGCGTCAAACATGCTCGTTTGGAATAAACAGTCGGGGCCGGGTAATCATTACGCCTTTATACATGAACTTATTTTGTTTCATTGTGGAAAGGGTGTTTCTATTGGTGCCACAAACATAATAGATAATATCCGTTCTTTTGCGTCCGGTGCTAAACTGGTAGAAGGTGAAAAGGTTCATCCCACGCAAAAACCGGTAGCGTTGATCCGTAAACTGATTGAAGACAGTACAAAGCCGGGCGATCTGATCCTGGACACTTTCGGCGGTTCCGGTACTACGGCCGTGGCATCCATTGAAAGCGGCCGGAACTTTGTTTTAATGGAACAGGACGAAATTTATTATTTCACGGCACAGAAACGAATAAAAGATGCGTATGAACGATTTAACGGTGGTAGATAGTATTTACCTGGATGCGCAGCAAAAAGAGGATGTACGGCGTTTGTCTTCTTTAGGGTATTCCCCGAAAGACATAGCCGTTTCCCTGGGGCTTTCTCCGGAAAATGCCGGGCTTTTTGTCCGGGATGCGGAAACGGTGGGAACTTCTGTTAACTTCCTGATCCGGGAAGGGATTCTCGTAGCACGTGCCGCCCCTGAAATAAAACTCCATGAAGCGGCGGAAGGTGGAAACGTGGAAGCTATAAAACAGCTGGAGGCCGTACGGAAAAGACATACTTTTGAACGTTTAATCGAACAAATGGATGACGACGAATTTAATTAAGCCCTCACGAATAGACTTTGACAAGGTGGATATCAACCAGATTCAAAGGATTCTTTCTACCGGTACGCTGGAAGCACTCGCGCCCGATGAAAGGGAATATTACAGCCTTATGGAAATGGTACGGGGCCTTCGTGCCCGTATGCGTATAAATGGCAAGTTGGTGACAAAAGCCGGTATTATCCGCCTTTTAAAGTCGGAGCCTTACGGTCTTTCGGACTGGATGGCGCGCCAGGTGTACGCCGACAGTCTCAATTTCTTTTATACACAGGATAACGTACGCCCGCAGGCTTTCGCCAACCTGTATGCGGAAAAGGCCGAAAATTGGGCGAATACCGTCTTTCTTATGGGTAATGTAAAGGAGGCTAAGAACCTTCTGAAATTGGCGGCGGAACTTCGCGGATGTTATAAGGACCAACAGATCGAAATACCGGAGGAACTGCTTTCACAGAAAAGCACGGTTATTTATACTACCAGCCGTAAGGATTTGGGTGTTCCTGAAATCGACCGTAAGGAATTGGAAGAGTTTATCGACGCGATACCGGAAATTCCTGTTATTGTACGTGATAATATAAAAGAGGATGCGCGTATTAAAGCTTTTGATCTGAAAAAACGTATGTTGTATGATATCAAAGAGTTCGGGGAAGATAACGAAGGTGAGTAACGCCGATGATGTAGAAATAAAATACGGTCATATAATCCAGGTTCTGACGGACTGGATCGATACTACTATCCTTGTATCTATTGACGGCCGCGGTATGGCTAAATCTACCGTTATACAAGCCAGGCGTTCCGCCCGGTGTGTGGAAGAAATGCCCGGCGGTGCGTTCGCTTTTGTTGCCAATACCTACAGTAACCTGGAAGATAATATAATGCCGGCCGTACAGAAGGGCTGGCAACTTATGGGCCTGATCGAAGGGGTACACTATGTAAAAGATACCCGCCCGCCTGAATCCTGGCGGCGTAAATGTTCGGTTATCGTAGATGATTACAAGCATGTTTATAGCTTCTGGAACGGATGTGTTATTTTCATGGGATCACTGGATAACCCTTCATTGCTTGCCGGAAAGTCTGTAATACATCTGTTTTATGATGAAGCGAAGTACGATAAGGAAATGAAAGTAAACCGCGCTATGCCTATTCTTCGCGGTGATGCGATCACTTACGGACATTCCCATTTGTTCCTGGGAATAACCATTACTACCGATATGCCGGATATCGACGAAAACGAGTACGACTGGTTTTTCCGGTATGTCAAGCAAATGGACCCGGAACGGATCATTAAGATAGTGCAGGCGGCAAGTGTACGTAATGACTTGATAATTTCCCTTTTACGGGAACAAAGAAAGAACAGGCCTTCCCCCTTGAAACTGAAACGTTTGAAGCGGGATATTGAATATTACGATCGTGCTTTGTTGAAGTTGAGAAAAGGGCAGACGTTCTTTCTTAACGCTTCTTCATTCGCTAACGTTGAGATACTTACGATAGAGTATTTAAAGCGGTTGTATAATGGTACGCTGGAGCTTCACGAATTTAAAAAGTCGGTGGTTGGTATGCGTCCCGGTCTTCGCAGGGATTTACGTTTCTATGTGTTGTTCGGTGAAGGACATAAGTATTATAACGGTACCATGTCCGGGGAAGCCGCTTACAGCTCGCGGGAACTCCGGTACTTGCACCATGATAAAGCGATTGAAGGCGGTATGGACTTTGGTAATATGCTTTCTTTGGTGATCGGTCAGCCGGACGGTGCTTATTACCGGGTACATAAGAACTTTTTTGAGATACCGCCGGGCTGGTTCCGGGAGATCGCCGACCAGTTCCTTACTTTCTTCCAAAACCATGAGTATAAAGAACTTGATTTGTATTATGACCGTGCAGGTAATAACTTTGAGAAGCAAAAGGAAGATTACGCGGGTAAGATAAAAGACGCCATAGAAAAAGACGGCAGCGGGAACCGTACCGGCTGGATCGTAAACCTGAAAAGCCGTAAACAGGCAGTTATCCGGCAGGATGCGGAATACGACTTTATGCAGGAACTTATGGGCGGTACCAACAAGAACCTGCCTATCCTGTTGGTTGATGCGTTGAATTGTAAAGAAATGGTTAGTTCCGTAGAAAAGGCAAAGGCAGAAATCAAATACCGGGGTAACTCTAAAGTAGTGTTCAAAGTGAAGAAGTCCGAAAAGCTGGCACCGAAAAAACTACCGATGTTATCCACCAACTTCTCCGACGCTTTCAAATACTTACTGATGCGCCCCGGCTGGATAGCTTTAGTACGAGGCAAGCGGACGCTGCAGGCCGATTCGTTTGTAGATCAATGGATAGAGAACAGGCATAAAAGGTAATTGCCTTGTAACGCTGGAAATTCGGTTTTCCGGCGTTTTTTGTGTTACCAGGTTACGGGTACCCCTTCCAAGAGGTCATATTTCACCTTTTAGGGGGAGGGCAACTGCTTTCCGACTTCTGAGCGGCTCGGTCTTCGGAAGGTGTCATTTTTTAAGTTTTTGAAATTTTCTCCGGTTTTTGATTGTTTTTCAGTCGTTTATCTGCATTTAGACCAAAATTTTACGCGAAAAAGCGTGTTTTTTATGCGTTTTTACTCGTTTTTTGCCCGTTTTTGGGTGAATTACCGTGTATTTTTGGGCGGTTGCCTTTCATTTTTGGGGATAATATTCTTTATAAATGTACGTATTTAAGTATTTTTGCAACCGTCAAAATTACACTGCATATATAACCGTCAGGACTTACGGGTGGTACACACGAAAGTACACACTAATTTTAAGTTACTGATATGAAGAAATTATTATTAATTACCGTGTTGGCTATTTTAGTAGTAGCAGCTACAGCACAAGAAACTCGAAAAACGTTTTGTGAAATTGTAGGTACCGGGAAAGTTTTGAGTTCTAAAGTCAAAATACAAATAGACTTCGGACAAAAAACATCTTATTTCGGAAAATACAAAACGTTTATGGTAGATGATTCCGGAAAAAAAATTGAATTTAATTCTATGGTAGACGCCATGAATTATTTAGCAAAATTTCGGTGGAAATTTGAGCAAGCGTATGTTGTTACAAATGAGAGCACGAATCAAAATGTATATCATTGGTTATTAAGTAAAGATATAGTTTCTGATGATGAAATACGCGAAGGTATTATAACACAGAAAGATTTTGAAGACATGGAGAAAGAGGCTTTAAAGGTACAGGAAAACAATACTCCCAATAATGATAGTATTTTAGATGCCGAGGAAGCTATAAGAAAGCGATACGAATAGTAGAATATAAATTAACGCTCGCCAATTTTGGCGGGCATTTTTGTTACGAAGTAACGAATCGTAGAGTCGATAAATTTTCCTTCTTAATAAACTTTTATTAACGTTTTTTTTTTTTTTGTTCAGATTTTAATGCCGACATTTGCCACTGTCAAAATTAACACCGCTGGTGCGGTCCGGTGAGTCTCGGTTATTGGCTCGAATGAACAACGGGCTTTTTTTATGCCCGAGAAGTGCTTGTTTAATACAAGGCGGTTGCCTTTCCCTAAACTTATAACCCGATCTTCGGACGGTTTGCGGTGTTAATTTTGACGAATTAGGGGAAATGGTAACCGCCTTTCCCATGTAAAATAGTCAAAATTAACACCGTTATGGAAAAAGAATTTCAACCCGGCACAAGCTACGTGCCTTCGTTCCGTACTGGTAGCACGGACGTAAACACGATCCAACATCGTTATTTTCAGGAACTGGAAAAAGATTGTTCCGTAAATTCGGCTTCTGATGCCTATTACTTATCTGCTATCGCCTGGTTCTGTCTAACCTTTATTTTTCCACCGGCCGTCGTTGGTGCAGTCATTTGTGTGTGTCGTGCCAAAAAAGTAAAGAAAGGAGGCCGAAAATGACATCTTATTTTATAGAGCTTAATGAGTATAAGCCACAAAATCGAAAATGTGCTGAAATGGCAGAGTTTGCAAACCAGTTTGGTAATACGCTTTGCCCTGATAAAATTTCCTTTGATGCTTTTAAAACTGAACTGGAAGCAAAAGTAAAGGAGTTGAACGAGAAATACCCTAAAACAATGCCGCTGAAGATATCTTCCGGTAGCGGGTTTATTCACATAGACCAGGACACTAAAACACATAATAACGGCTGTGACAAGCCGGTAGCCTATTTTTTCATTTACCGGGTTAAAAGAATATATAGGTTTTCAGAACGTCCCCAGATAGAAAAGAAAGGAGGTGCCGAATGATATATACTGAATATCAGCAAGTGTTACTTACTCAATTACAAAACAATGATAAAAGGATTGAGGAAATAAAGAAGGAAAAGGAAGAAATACAGGAAATGTTTCTACAAGAAAGTAAATTTAAACCGGGTGATCTGATACAGATTGATTATAAAATAAGCAATGCTACTTTTAAAGTTCGTGGCTGGATTTTCCGGATTACATTCTGGAGGAATCGCCCGTATTATCACCTGAATTTACCCAAGAAAGACGGTTCCCGCGGATTAAGGGTTAAAAGTGTATGCGACGGGGTACTGGAAAGTATAACAAGTATTTCACATATTAAATTAGAAGACTTAAAAGGAGGTGCCAAATGAATACAAATAATCCTGATATCCTATTTTTCGTTAGACGTGAATACGGCGCGCCTTCCATTGAATTAAGAGCCTATAAGGTGGAGAAGGTTAACAATGAGTTTGCTTTCCTTGAACTTGAACGTTTGCGGTTGGTTGTTTTCTCCGGTGATTTTCAGTCTGTATCACTTCATCACGAGTACGGTAAAAACAACTGTCTGTATAATAGTGTCAATAATATACCGGATTTGATGAAAGACATGAAGAGGTGGCAGTTATCGCCCATTGACAGACGTAATTACGAACGGTTTAGGAAAGTCGCCCTCGGGATATACCGGCAGGCCGGAATAATTGATTTCACTACCTTAGAGACTACACCGATTAAAAACGTTTAATGAAAGATTTGTTATGAAAGATATAGAAGTAAACGGCGCACATATAACAGATGAAAGTGCCGAGATTTTGACACAGTGGCAAACTAAGACGGAACCGGTTTCCGCTTGTTACATCGAAGTTATTGAGGACCTAATCGATTTCCTAATAGAGAAAGGAGATGAAAGTACACCAACAAATGAGGTGTTAAGAAGGATTCAATTATTACGTATGATGAAAAAAGACATCGAAAAGTTGTCTAATCCTTAATATTAACAATTTAGCATACCGGCTGAAAAGGCAGCCGTTGGGTTTAAGTCCCAGGTTAGGGTTTGTTTGTGCCGGGGTGGTTCCCGGCACTCTTTTTTATGTCCTTTTCGTCCGTTTCCGTTCTTCCCACCTTTGCAGTAACCAATGATTCAAATTATGAAAATAGGAACGGACAAATGGAAGCATTTCGGAATTAATTACGCTATATGTGCCCTGTTGGGTGATTATGGTGTTCCCTTTGCCCTGGGTGCTTCACTGGGTAAGGAATACGGGGATGAAATGTCCCCCTGTAATAAATGGGACTGGAAGGATATTCTGGCAGACCTGGCCGGGATCGTGGCGGGTTATTTGACGCATGTATGTATCGTCCGGACTATAATGTAACATTTTCAACTCTACTAATATGACGGAAACGATAATTACAGCGATTATTACAGCTCTTTGCACGGGTGGCCTGACTTGGTTATTCACTCTCCGGTATACCCGTAAACAGGCGGAAGCTGACGCCATGAAGTCAGTACAGGAGGTTTACCAGGAACTGATTGAGGATATGAAGAATGACCGTAAGGAATTGAAACAGCGGATCGACGATGTAGAGAGCCAGTACCGGGAACTCCAGCAGAAATGTAACGAAATGGAAAAGGATATCAGGCAGAACGCCCGCGTAATGGATATCATGAAACCGTTTCTTTGCGGGGTGAAAAATTGCCTGAACCGTAAATCTATCACTTTCGACACTAATAACTAAAATCAATTATGAGACATGGAATCGTACACCTACTTATTCTTATTTGTTTTGCAGCTTGTTTTTACGGTTGTCGTTCTCCTCGCTCTGTTACACGAAAAACGGTTACAGAAGCAACTGGAGAAGAAAAACAAACAACTACTGACGGAGTTATTGAACTTGCGCGGAGAGATTCGAGCCATGAGGAGCACGTACTTGACGTTTACCGGGAAGATAGTACGCATATCCGTATCGACTACGACAGCCTCGGAAGAATTAAAGAAATTGATTTCAGTAACCGAAAAACTGAAAAAAGAACTGGAAAGAATCAAAGCAGTTCCCTCCGGGATCATAAGGAAACTACCAGTCAAACGGAAACAGCCGTTACCCGTAAATCCGACGTTAAGCAACAAAGCCAGGAAAAAGAAAAGACTACAAACGGGTGTAGCCTATGGACGTTCCTAAAATTCATGTTTTTCTTTCTATCCTTCTGCCTGGTACATGATAACTGGGCCAGTATTAAAAACTTTATCCGCCGGCTATGGAAAAAATAAACCTTTATGTAGCGGTAGAACAGATGAAGCGGATTACCATTTCCGGGGGTACCTTTTCTATCAAGTTCCGGAAATGGAACCGTCAGACGCGGGACGGCGGCGACATGGTGATACTTACTGCCGCCCGTTTGAGGAAAAAGGCGACGGATGAAAGCATCGAAAATTCAAGCTATAAACTATTCCTGACGGACACCACAACGGGCCGGCCGCTGAATTGCTGGGAATGTCTGGTAATGGAGTTCAACGGGAAAAGAATAACGATTTAAGATTATGGAAATAAGACGAAGTGGCAACTTTGGAATTATAGATACCGGCACCGACAAGGGTTTGATCTCCTTTTCTATCGGTGGCCGCGGTAAAGGTTGGGAACCTTCCAGCATCCAGTTAAACCGGCGGGGGGCTTTCTTTTCGCGAAAGATCAGCGTAAACGGTACCTTTATCGTTCCCATGGGTGACAATAACGACATGCCGGGCGAGGTCATGCGTTTACTGGATAAATTCTACGCCGGTGAAGGCATTATGGGTAAAATAGCCGGTTTACAGTGGGGAGAAGGCCCGCGGCTGTATGAGGATGCGATCGACGAAGAGAATAACCGTTTTTACCGGCGTTGGAAACTCGATCCGGAAATAACCGCCGACCTGGAGTCGTGGGATTACACGACGGTTCTTCACCGCTCACTCGTAGACTTAACACACATGCAGGGCTTTTTTATAAAGTTTGTCCGGAACCGTGCGCCGCGTGTGGGCAATCCCGGGCGTTTGGTTCGGCTGGAACATATTCCCTATCAGAAAGCCCGCCTGGTATATCCTCCCGACGGAGAGGATGAACCGCAGGAAGTACTTGTGGGCGACTTTCCTTATCCTGATCCGGCTTATACTTACCGTTACCCGGTCTTTGATCCGGCCCACCCGTTCAAATATCCGGTTTCCGTGAAATACTATAATATCTATTCCTTTTGCAAGGATTTCATGAGTACGCCGCGTTTTCTGGGTGCGCTTGACTGGTTGGAGCTTGCCGGCGGTCTGGCCGCTATCCTGATCGCCTATAACGAAAACGCTTCGGCTATTTCCCTGCATATCGAATCGCCGCAGTCTTACTGGGACCGTGCGGAAGCACGTATTAAACAGGTTTGCGACCGTACGGGCGAAAAATATACAGCCCAAATGCTGGAAGATTTTAAGGACGAAGCTATGGAGAAATTCGCCTCCAACATTACAGGAAGGCAGAACGCCGGGAAATACATGCACACGACTAAATTCTGGAATCCGGAAGCGAATAACTTTGAGGGCTGGACGGTGGAGCCGCTGGATAAGAAGATAAAGGATTATGTGGACGCCCAAATTAAGATATCCAACAAGGCGGACGCTGCTGCCACTTCCGGCTTCGGTCTTGATCCGGTACTTTCAAACCTGATTATAGAAAACAAGCTTTCCTCCGGATCGGAGAAATTATACAGCCTGAAAGTGTATAACGCTTCTGAAACGGCTATTCCGGACATGATCCTTTGTAAGCCGTTACAGCAGTATATTAATGCCAACTTTCCGGGTACCGCAACGAAAGTAGGGCTTTATCGTACCATAGTGGAAGCGGAACAGAACGTTTCACCCTCTAACCGTATGAAAGAAAATGCGTAGTCTGTTTTTTACACCGAAACCGGAAGATGTGCCGGAAGAACCGGTAAGCGACCGGCAACCGGAAGAGAACCGGGCCGATAACACTTCGGACAAGCATATAAAGGCCCGCCGGACGAAAAACGTTCATTTTGACCGGCGGATAAAATCGGAGCTGCACCTGGAAGAGTGTTTGCCCTGGCATTTTGAGAAAGGGGCGTCTTATCACTGTATCAGTCATGGGGACGTTGACAGCCTTACTTATCTTCGTGTGATCGTGAAGCAACAACCGGTGGAATATGTTCTGATTTCTACCTGGTGTATGGCAATTACCGATGTTAAGGAGGTGGAGAAATGGCTGGAGAGAAAAGACATAGGGCACGCAGATTTTTATGTAGGTGAAATCTTTCAAGGTTCCTACGCGGATGTTTATTTATACCTAAAGAAGGTGGCGGAACGTTTCGGATCACGTGTCTGCATCTTCCGTAACCATGCTAAAGTAATGGCCGGTTTTGGTAACGCTTTTGATTTTGTAATAGAAAGCTCGGCCAATGTGAACACCAATCCGCGCACGGAGCAGACCTGTATAACGATAGATACCGGGCTGGCCCGCTTTTATAAGGAGTTCTACGATGAAATAAACAATTTCACAAAGGATTTTGATAATTGGAAACCATATACATTAAAAAGAGACCGAGCAAATGACGAAGTTATTTAATAAAGGCGGTGACGGTGCCGGTGAAATAGTCCGTGTTCTGGGATTGATCGATAATGATCTTGATTTTACTAAGTGGGAACCTATCTTACCGCTGGGTATTCGGGATTTACAGGCTATCATCGGAACGGAACCCATAGACGCGGTAGATAAGTATTACCGTGAAGATCATGCGGACGGTACGGAACCGGACGGCATGGCGGAAACTTTGCGGCTGATGCAGCAGGCGGTGGCAATGTTTACCTGGTTAAAGGTCATTCCCACTTTAGACGCACAACACGGAACGGCCGGACGTGGCAAACACCTTGGAGAGAATGAAACGGGTATGACCGCCTTACAGGAGTTCAAGGATGAAGAGAATATCCGGAACCTGGCTTATGAAGCCGTAGACGCGTTGGTGGAGTTAATGGACCGCGAAAAGTTTGATTTCTGGATGAACGGCATTAAGAAAAAGGCTATAAACCGGCTTCTAATCCAGAATAAGGAAACGTTCGATGAATATTACAATATCGGCAGTCACCGGCTTTTTCTGGTGCTTATTCCTATGATCCGGGAAGTCCAGGACGGGCAGATAATACCTGTTATCACCCGGAACCGTTATAATAAACTGATTGAAGGCGATACCGTTTTAACGGAGAAATTGCTGGAGTATGTACGCCGCCCGCTTGCACTTCTCACCATAAAAAAGGCCGTTGAACGTTTACCGGTGGAAGTTCTACCCAATGGAATCGTACAGGTACAGCAGAGCACAACCGTACGGGATAAATTGCGGGCGGAAAAAGAGGCCCGGCAATCGGTTGCTAACAGTCTGGAGCAGGACGCGGCGGCTTACCTGGATGTATTGCAGGATATCATCAGGGAACTGGATGCGCAGTCGGAAACGGTGGATTACTATATACCGGGTGTTACCGTACAATCCAAAGGAATAACCTTTTAATGTCCGGACATGGAGAAGTTTACATATAATAGTAAGACGGCGGAGGTTCCTTCATGCCTGGATGAAGTCAGCAGTGAGCAGTACCGGCAGTTTCTTATATTGTCGGTACTGATGAACCGCGGTACGATCAGCCCCGGACAGTTCCGCGTAAAATGGCTTTCTTTCCTTCTGGGCATGAAAGCGGATTACACCATGTATCGGCGTGAGATCATCCGGGAGTTGGACGGCCAACTGGAAAAGCTGGACGGCTTTTTCTCTTATACGACCGGTAAGGAGGGCGAGCGGATCGTTACGCCCATTCTGAAAACCGGGCGTAACCTGATGCAGGATTTCGGGGGCTGGCATGGTGTCGGTGACATGCTGAACGGTCTTACTTTCGGTAACTTTTGTGATTGCCTGGATTTGTTGCAGCAAAGCAAGCAGGCGGCGACAGAAAAAGACGAACCGGCTATAAATGAAATCTTCCAGGATATCACATTAAAGCTTTACCGGTACAAGGACCCGGAGAAGATGCCGGCCGTTCCTTCCTTGCTTGCCATTCATGCGGTAAACTTCTTTTCCGCTGTTTGGGAAATGGTTCTTTCCGGACCGGTTTATATTGGTGGTGAAGATATTGACTTTCGGATATTATTTCAGAAGTTGGCATCCGAGGACCGGAAGGCGGACGATAAAACCGGCTGGACCGGAATAGTCTTTGAAGTGGCGGCTTCCGGCGTGTTCGGTAATAAGAAGGAGGTGGACGATACACCCTTTTGGGATGTATTACTTTATCTGTATAAATGTAAGTTTGAGTATTTACACCAAAAACGTAACAAGAAATGAGAACAACAACAGGAACAAAAAACAAGATTAAGCAATTTGAGGGGCTACGCCTGAAAGCGTATGTATGTGCCGCGGGAGTATGTACGATCGGTTACGGTCACACAACCGGCGTAAAACCGGGAGATGTTATCACCGAGGCCCGGGCCGACGCTTTCTTTGAATCGGATATCAGGGCGGTAGAAAACCAGGTAAACGCGCTTCCCCTTCATTTGGGACAGTACCAGTTTGACGCGGTAGTAAGCTTTTGCTTTAATGTAGGTATCGGAAAATTCAAGAAATCAACGCTTTATAAGAAGATCAGAGCGGATGCGTATGAGCCATCCATACCGGCAGAGTTTAAAAAGTGGATATACGGGGGCGGTAAGATTCTTCCGGGGCTTGTTACCCGCCGTGAATGGGAGGCGAAACGTTATCAGGGATTGACGATATGATAGATATAAAGGTTTACCGTGAATACTGGGAAGGCGTACAAAAACGTATTCCTGAAATAAAGAAGGTGCTACCCGTTACCATTGACGAGGAAATGAGTAAGACGATACAGGGGCTATCAAAAGAAGAATGTCCGGTGCTCTTTATTCTGATTCCGTCGGGAACGGGTGCCAGCCTTTCGGCTGACAATGTGAGGGAAAATAATTTATGCGTTATTTTCCTTATGAGCAAGTACGATCCCCAACGAAAAGGGGCTTATGAGACTATCGAAGAGGTGCAACCGGTTATGGAGCGTATCAAACAAATGCTGATAGAGGATTCCGCCACCGGTTGCCCTGTCACTAAGGAACTGGATTTAACCAGCCTTTCCACTCTTCCGGAATCCGGCTTTTACCGGACGTTTGCGGGGTGGAGCCTGGCTTTCTCATTTAAAACAAGATTCTAATGGATGCTTTTGCGTGGTTCTGGTTAACTGTCATAGTAGGTATTATTACAATAGGTGTAAATGATGCGTTGTGTACCTATTGGAAATATAAATATGCCTCAAACAAGAAAAATGAAACTGTTAAGGATGAATCCGGGAAAAGGCACATTATTTCCGGATTCTCAAAAAATGAATAACTGAATGGCCGAGAATTTTAAAACGGATTTTTTTACCGACCGGATCGGGCGTGGAATACAGGACATATTTCAAGCCCAACTGGATATCGCTACCAAACGGATTTACCAGAAAGGCCGTGAGCGTAGGAAAGTACAGGGAACCGGGGAGATCATACAAGGGCGATCCGGTGCATTAATGGCCGCACTACAGAACCCGAATTATTCGGTCATTCCGGACGGCGAAGGAGTAATCGCACATTCTAACCTTCCATTATATACCCGCTTCCTGGATATGAAGAAACACGGTAATTACCAGATTTATAACCGGCAGATATACGGGATTCTATATCATGACACACTCGGGAAGATTAAATATGAATATCAGGATTATGTAAGGGAAAGGATAAAAGAAATGTTTGCCAGTTCGCTAAAATAGGTAATAAAATTAATACCTAAATATTTGTAGGTAATGATTTTATTACCTATCTTTGTTTCAGTAACCAATAAAACAAAGTTTATGCCTGAAATTTGTAGATTCTTCGGTATTATTATATTCCTCTATTGGAAAGATCATAATCCGCCACATATTCATTTTACTTATGCTGATTATGAATGTTCTATTAGCGTATTGGACCGGATTGTGGACGGTCAGGCTCCAGCTAAAGTTATCGCAAAGGTTAATGAATGGATTAATTTGCATGAAGCAGAAATACTTTCTCTCTGGGAGAAGGCCCAAAAAGGGGAAAAAATAGATAAAATAGAACCTTTAAAATAAACAGCTTATGTTACGAGTTATAGATGTGGATTATATTAGGAATTACGAGCTTCTTGTTACTTTCAGCGACGGGAATAAAAAGATCGTGAATTTGGAACCTTATCTTACAGGTGAAGTTTTCGGGGAATTATTGGATAAGGAAAAATTTGTTCAATATGGTTTAACCCGTGCCACTATTGAATGGGCCAACGGTGCAGACCTTGCACCGGAGTTTTTATACGAAATTGGTATAGCTGCATAATTTTGGACCTTATGGATGATTGTTTGGCTATTCAAGATAAGAAGGAAGAAACTTTCTTATATCGGATTTTTATTTCTCACCCGGAATTAAATGCTTCTGCGGTGGCTCGACGTATGGGAATAAGTCAAAGCCTTATGTCTCAATACATAAGTGGAATAAAAAAGCCCTCACAAGAAAGGGAGGCCCTAATAGTAAATACTATTAAAGATATCGGTAAGGAACTAATGATGATTGTATGACATACGAAGATATTTTATTTCTGATCGGCTTTTTCCTGGTAATAGCTTTTTTCGTTGGATGTAAGCATAAACCGACTACTTTATTCGGGTGGCTTGCTTTTGCCTTTCTTTCCTTTATCGTGACGCCTCTTATATCAGTACCTTTAACCTGGTACGTTTGCCGGATGCTCGATCGGGTAACAATTAAGGATAAAGGATATTTTGATCCTTCGGATTTTACATTTAAGAGATAAAGTACTTTCTTCTTAGTATAATAAGCCTGTAGAATGGTTCTACGGGCTTTTTTTATGTCCTTTTCCGCCACTTTATACCAGGATAATTTTGCCTTATAAAATTTACTCTTATGGCAAAATTAAAACCTGACTATATCGAATGGGTGTTAACCCTGAACGCCTCCGATGCGCAAAAGGAAATACATAATCTTTCAGAAAAGAACAAGGAGCTCCGGGATAGCAATAAGGAGATAAAAAAATCTATGACCGAACTTATCGCCACCGGAAAAGCTGGCGGTAAACAATGGAAAAGGCTTGATAATCAACTGAAAGAAAATAATAAGACGATCGGCGAGAATAACAAGAAGATTGCCGAATGTGAGAAACGGCTGGATAAAACCACCATGAGTGCCAACCAGCTGGCAAGGAAGGCAAACGCCTTGCGGAAAGAGCTTCGCGATACGGTGAAATCCTTGCAACCGGAAAAGTATGCCGCCCTGGAGAAGGAACTGAAAGAAGTTGAAAAAGCGTACGGGCAGGCCACGAAAAAGGCGGAAGGTTTCGGCGGTTCCCTTCTTTCCCTGAATAAGATAAAAACGGTTCTGGCCGGTGTATTTGTCACTATCGGCGCAATGATAACCGGGCAGATTGTCGGGGGGCTAAGGGATGCGATCAGTACTATTATAGAGTTTGAGAAGAAAAATAGTACTTTGGCGGCTATCCTTGGAACCACGAAAAAGAGTATCAAAGATTTAACGGATGAAGCACGCCGGCTGGGTGCCACTACTTCTTATACGGCTGCACAGGTAACGGCACTTCAGATAGAGCTTGCCAAGCTGGGATTTTTCAAAGAGGATATTAAAGCGATGACGCCTTCCGTGCTGAAATTCGCTAAGGCGGTGGACACGGATCTTGCCTCGGCTGCTACGCTTGCCGGTGCAACATTGCGTATTTTCAACCTTGATGCGGAAGATACAGAACGGGCTGTTTCTACTATGACTATGGGATGTAACGCATCCGCTTTAAGTTTCGAGTACTTAAATACGGCAATGTCTATTGTTGGGCCGGTTGCTAATTCTTTCGGATTCACGATCGAGGAAACGACCGCCCTTTTGGGGGCTTTGGCAAACAGCGGTTTCGACGCTTCATCGGCAGCGACGGCAACACGTAATATTTTGCTTAACCTGGCTGACGGTAGCGGCAAACTCGCACTTGCTCTCGGTGGTCCGGTGGATAACCTGGAAAACCTTATAAAAGGACTTAAAAAATTAAACAGTGAAGGAATAGACCTTAATAAGGCACTGGATTTAACGGATAAACGTTCGGTTGCCGCATTTAATACCTTTTTAAATGGTACTGATACCGTTTTAAATCTCCGTGATGCAGTAACAGGAGCCGAAGAGGGATTTAATGCCATGGCGGAAGAAATGGGTGATAATGTACAAGGTTCCCTCAATACATTAAGTTCAACTATCGAAGGGGTAGTTTTACGTTTCTATGAATCAAAGGGTATTCTTCGGGATTTAATAGACCTTGTTACGCTTATGGTGGAAGGTGTGGGAGGTATGATTGACATGTTTAATAAATGGGGTGTTGTCACTTATACCGTTACCGCCTATTTGGTTTCTTATTATGGAGGACTGAAAATCGCTACCATGTGGCACGCCCGTTTTAAAACGGCGACCCTTGCTTCGGTCGTTGCAGAGAAAGCGCACGCAGTACAGCTTTATATCAGCCGGGCGGCTACTCTGACTTATGCAGCAGCCCAGGCACTATTACACAAGAATACTACCAGATGTACCGCTGCCCTTCGGTTAATGAGGATCGAACTTTTGAAGAATCCATATACGGCCCTGCTCGCATTACTCGTGGCAGCCGGGGTGGCTATTTACCAGCTTGCAAAGAAGACGGAACAGGCTTCGGCAGCAATGAAGGCCCACCAGGAAGTTGTAAAGAAAGTGAATGAAGAGTATTCCAGCCAGGAGGCAAAAATAAAAACTCTTGTAGCTGCTATCAATGACGAAAATCTTTCCAACTACACCCGTAAGCAAAGGCTCGCTGAATTAAAAGAACTGATACCGGATTATAATGCGGAATTGAATGAAGAAGGCAGGCTCATTAATAACAATAAAGAGGCTATAGATCAATATTTGGTTTCCTTGGAAAAACAAATTAAGTTGAAGGCTTACCAGGAGGAACTGGAAGAATTGTACAGGAAAAAAAGAAACCTTGAAAGCCAGGAAGCAGAACAAAGCGACGCTTACTGGGACACTCGCCAGCAAAATACACTGTCAGGATATAACCGGAACAGCCTTACTGCTAAAATAAGCCGTTTATTTGGTACGGAAAAAGAGGCTAACCAGTTGAAAGCCCTACAGACAACACAGAAGGATTTGGCCGGTATAGAATCAGCTATCGCCCAGATTAATAATGATATATTAAAAACAGAAGCGACGGCCACTTCATTAACCGGGGCCAATAAAGAAAATATAAATACTGAAACATCCCTCATAAAGAAACTGGAAGCGGAAAAGAAAAAGGTTCAGGAGCAATGGGCAGAAGACAGCGAAGCGAATATCGCCAAGAAGAACAAGGAAATAGAACGTATCGACACCGAAATAAAACGTTTGAATGAATTAGGTAAAGTCAAAAAGAAAGCGGAAGCCGGAGAGTATAAAAATACAGAAACGGGCGCCACATTAAAACCTCTGGAGATCGAGCACGAAAAACGTATGCTTCTAATCAAACAGAACCGGGAGAAGGAAAATAAGACGGAAGCCCAGTACATTCTCGAAGGGACAGCGGAAAATCTTCGCTATTACCGGGAACGTATCGACGCACTCCAGAAGCTGGAAGCAAAGACCCCGGCCAAAAAGAAGAAGTTACTCGATGAAATCCACAAGCTCGAAACGGAAGCCCAGGCTGCTATTTTTACGGAAACTGGTAAGCAGGAAGACGCCCGTATAAAACAGGTACAGGAGAAACGGGACGAACGGATAAAGATTGAAACCGCCTATTACAATGTCCAGAAGGACACTATGGAAAAAGCGGTATTAAACCAGAGTATAACGCAGGAAGCAGCCGACGCCTATATGCTGGAAGTTGAACAGGCACATACGGCGGAACTTCTGGAGATAAACCGTACCTATCTGGATGATGTAAACGCCCTGGAGATCACCAGCAGACAAAAGCGTATAGATACCGTTACGGAAGCGGCCGACGCCGTACGTGAAACCGAGATGCAACTATTACGTGACCGGGCGGCCATTGCTCAAAAAGTACGTGAAATAACTTCCGTTCCGGTAGGCATAACCGGTATGCAGGAAATACACCGGAAGCAGGTTCAGGATGTAGAAACGACTTATAATGCTATAATTGAGATAGCGAGACAGGCGGGAATTTCTACCGTTGGTTTGGAGAAACAGAAACAGCAGGAAATTAGCCAGCTTGAATTTGAATACCAGAATAGTTTATACCAGATTCAATCCCAGATCGGCGTATCATGGGCGCAGGAATACCAGAATGAACTGGCCCTGTTAAAGAATCTGCACGATCAGGAATTAATAGACGAAAAGACATACCAGCGTAAAAAACTGCAAATGCAGATGAATAACGCTAAAAAATACTTTGACTATTATTCCGGCCTTTCCTCTTCCATGGTGGAAGCTATTCAGCAGGCCGAAATCGACCAGGTGGAAGCAAAATACGATGTTCTCATACAAGAAGCCGAAAACAACGGGGAAGATACTGCCGCTCTGGAAGAAGAGAAGGAAAATAAGAAACTGGAGATTCAAAAGAAGTATGCGGATGTAAACTTTGCTATCAAGTGTTCCCAGATCATAGCAGATACAGCCGTTTCGATTATGAAGGCGTACGCGGACTTAGGACCGATCGCCGGAACCGTTGCTGCAGCAATGCTTGCGGCTACTGGTGTGGCCCAGCTTGCATCGGCCAAAGCAGAACGGGACAGAATTAAAAACATGTCCCTGAAAAACACTACCGGCAGCAAGACCGCCACGGCCGAACGTGTTGTTTCCGGTTCTTCCGGTGGTGGATATTCGGAAGGTGGTTACACCGGTCCGGGTGGACGCTATGAAGTGGCCGGCGTAGTTCATAAGGGGGAATATGTGGTACCACAGCCGGAAATGAATAATCCTAAAGTAATCGACGCTGTTAGCACTATTGAAGCGATCAGGCGGCAGCGTACCAATGCGAACCCGTTGCCACAGAATCCGGGTGAATATGCGGAAGGCGGTTACGTTACCTCTTCTGCGGGGGATTCTTCCTACCGGGAGTTCCTGGAAGCGGCAAAGGAACTTCGCGCCTCCTGTGAGGCTATCAAATTGATAAAGGCCTATATCGTTTATCAGGATTTGGAGAAGGCCAAAGAAACTATAGATAACGCCCGCGACACCTTTACACGCGGAAAATAAGTAATCATTATGCTAAAGATTAAGACGAACAAAGGTTATCTGGATTTAGGGGGTGACTTTACCGTACAGATTGATGAAAAATCCCCTGTCATGAACGACCGGGGATCGCAAACCGTACCGGTTACGGTTCCATGTACCGGCAACAATGCTAAAATAACCGGTTTTGCTCACCGTCTGGACATGGGTATAAAGCCGATGAATGAAGATCAGGCATGTACAGTATTGGACGGAGCATATAAACGTACCGGGAAGATAAATATTGTTTCCGCCGGTAAAAAAGAAGGTATTACCCTTAACATCGGCTTTGACAATTCGGAAGCCTACAGCGCATGGAAAGCAAAAAAATTAAATGCTATTACGTTACCTGTGAAGGAGTATAGCAGCGTTAATTCTCTTTGCGCACATTTGCAACAAGTTTTAGGAGGTTATCAGACTGATTATGCCGTATTTCAGATTATGACCGGTAACGATTCGAAAGATAATCAGTTTTACCCTAAATACTTGAACTATATCACACCTGTATCAGAAGGAAGTAAAGTATATCGCTTACGTTATCAAGCAAGAACAGAAACTTTTTTAGTAAATGGTACTCCGACTGCAGTAACACTTCCGGAAGGTTACGGCGTAACGGCTTTTTTATATGTATGGCGTGTACTGGAACTTGTTTTTTCCGAATTTGGATATACCATAACCGAAAATCCTTTTAAGACGAACAAGGAACTTTCTAACCTGGTAATATTGAATAATGCGGCCGACTGTTGTGTTAAAGGGAAACTTTCTTATGCCGATTTGATGCCGGATTGCACGGTAGAGGACTTTTTAAACGCCCTACATGTGCGTTTCGGACTGGTTTATAATGTTTCTTCCGATACGAAAACAGCCACGTTAAGATTAATCCGGGATATTGTGGATGATGTTCCGGACATTGATTTATCCTGTAGTTTGACGGATGAACCTTTAATAACTTATGAAACAGCCCGACAAATGAAGTTATCGGCTAAAACTTCCTTTACCGGAGCCGCTCCTTCCGTTGAACGGTTTGAAGACTATTTAAAGGATCAGGAAGTGGCCAGACTGGCGAAAGTTGACATTACCAAAAGGGTGATACATCTAAATTATGAGGAAACGACGGGGCGGTGGTTCAAATGGGATGAAGACAACAAACGCCTTACTTATTCTTCATCGAGTTTCTTTTCCTGGGATCGGAAAACCGACAATATCGAAGATAACGAATTAACCAGCGACGACGAATGCGTTCCAATGGATTTTGCCCCGAATGATATTCTTTCCCCTCAATATCTGGCCGATTACGTTCACCGTTATACATATCTTAAAACATCCTCTAATAATGATGATGAAGATTCGGAAAAAGTAGAAACGCCTTTATCGTTTGTGTTTGCTTTTACATCCTCACAGAATAGTAAATATCCTTTCGGTTCCGTACTGCCCTATACTTCCGAGGGTGAGGAAGTCGTATTAAAAGACGGAAGTAAACATACGATATCACTTTTGTTTCAATATAAAAACGGTCTGTTTATAAACTTCTGGAAAAAATATGATGCTATAATAAGACACTCTTTCAACCAGGTAGAAACGAATGTCATGTTACCGGCCCACCAGCTTATGAGTATGGATATATTGACACCTGTAGCACTTCGGGGGCAGTACTTGCTTTTTGACGGGCTTTCTTATTCACTTCCGGCAAATAAGATTGTACCTGTCGAGCTGACATTAAGAACGCTTCGGTTAATAGCCCCCTATAATCTTGATGAAGAACATTATATTAAAGATTTTGGAAGTATTTTATATGTCTGGAAATTGGTTCGTAATACCCAGGCGGAAGTACAAGAAAATAAAAAGCAAGAGGTATTAAACTACTTGACTGGTTTAGGCTTTACCATTGTTAATGATCGTTTCTGGACCATAACAGACGGTTTTATTAATCCCAATACAGATGATTATATAATAGATAATCCACCAACTTCTGAAAATGACACCCTAACAAGATACTATCAGTTTCAGTTAAGAGTGAATATAAATTATATACAAAATGATCCGGAAGCTACTACTGGAACTTACAATGATACATTTACCCTTACTTATATAGGGGAATTTATATCGATAGTGTATTCCGGTTAATCCCGTCCTTTATTCTTCCTTTCATAACCCCAACTTTTGCACCATGGAAAAGCAGAATAATATCATACTTGCTCCGTCCACGTCACAAGTAACGGAGCTTTATAACCTCTGGAGGGAAAACCATTCGGGCCGACTTACGGACTTTTATAAGTTTATGGTAAATCCTTCGGCTGCCAGGGATCGCTTTATATCCTCTCTGGAGATGCAAAATGAGTTAACAGGCAGTTTTATCGTAACTAAAATAGCAATACAATGAGCGCCAGCGACGAAGCTTTAAAGGTGAATATATATCCGACGGGAAACGCTTTTACACGTAATCCTATTTTTTTGTCTGTATCATCCTGTTCTATGGCTACATACAGTATCAGGATGAATAATGAAGAAATCTTCAAAGGAAACGGAATCGGGGAATTTCGTGTTAATATAGCCGAGATTGTCGAAACCGGAATAACAGGCGCACGGATTTTACCGGATAACATGGATCATATACTTGCCGTTTCCGGTTTGTCGGCAGAAGTAACTATACATGTGGTAAATGAGGGGGAGGAAGAGGATAACCTGTCTTTTACCGCTTGGAAAGGGGGAATTTCCAAGAAGGAGTTTAAACGTCTTCGAAATATGGGGACTGATATATTTTCTTTGAAGTTCTTGAATGAATCCTGCAATTTCTTTTTTACTACGCGGAGCAATGACTGGCGTATAACGATGCGCGAGACGGAACTTTACCCGCTTTGTTTCATCTATCCGGAACACGAACTGAAAATAACGGAACTTCTTACCGGTCAAAGCCTTGCAATACCAGGCACGGCAGGGAATTTCTACGCCTTGAACCTGGAGGCCGTACGACTTAAATTCTTTACCGATTACGGGGTACTGGCCAACCTTTTTGACGTGTATAGCGGTGATACGTTCGCTCTCCGGATCGGGATCGAGCAAAGCCCGACGGTCCGCGAGCATTACCGGCTCCGGTTCCTGAACAGTTACGGGGTTTACGAGGTGTTTTCCCTGGAAGGCGAGGCGAGCGTAACTCCCGGCATGGATGAAGACGAAGACGCTGTTTTCCGGCGTTACGATGAAATTACCGATGATTATTATTCGGATCGCATACGGACGGAGATACAGGAAGTCGTAACGATTAAGACGGGATTCAAACGCCCGCAGGAAATACGCTTTCTTCTTGACCTGCTTTCCTCTGATAATGTCTACCTGTCTGGTTACGGTCAGGAAGAGATCAAGGTAATTCCTTCGGCGGAAGAGTTTTCTTACCGTGTCCGTCCGGACGCGCCGCAGAACGTGACGTTAAAGCTCACGTTTGCCGAGAAGGAGTCCAACTGGACGGGAGAAATCACGAAAAGCGGCTACCGGAAACCGCGGGTTCATTCCAAAGAGTTCAGCAAACAATTTAATTAATGTATCTATATGGCAACACAGGAGTATATCGATGATCTTATTATAGTCATTGAAACCGCGGAGGACGCGGAAAGCGTTACTAACCAAATGGTGGCGGCGGTTCTTGGCTTCTTGAACGAACACCTGAAACTGGTTTCCCAGGGTAAGGAAATCGAGGCGGAGGAAGCCGCCCGCATTGCCGCCGATGCAGCCTTGCAGAAGGCTATCGACGCCGTTTCTTTGCGTATCGACCGGCTTGTCGGTGACAACGCTTCGCAGGCAATCGACAACTTTAACGAAATTCTTGCTTTTCTGGACGGGCTTAAGGACAGTGATTCGCTGGCCGCATTGCTGGCCGATATCAACGCCCGTATCGGCAGCGAAGACGGTTCGGAAAGTGAAGACGGTTCCCTTTGGGGAAAGCTGAAAAGTTTGTCCCAGGATATTAGCAGTTGTTCCGATGACATAAACACGTTGCAGGTGGACCGTGACGAAATGAAACAGGAGCTGCAGCAGACGGCCGGGCGTCTGTCTTCCACCTTTACCAATGTAAACAACCTTTTGAACGCCGGCAGCGTTTACAGTGACCTGTCGGGAGTGTTTGCAGCATTGAAAACGGCGGGGAAGATTGACGATGTCCGGAAAAACGGCGTGATCCTTTCTTTCCTTACTGCCGACGGCTGGGTAACGAAACAATTTAAAGGCAATCCGGACACGGATTTTGAGAATGTCAAAAAGTGGGAGGATTTCGGCAGCGGCGGTTCAGGCGGCGGGAATACCTATAATGTAACCGGCAGTGTGCCGCTTACGGAAGGTTTCTATACCCTGGCTTCCGCCATTGCCGCGGTACCGGAGAAGTGGCGCGGCCGGGGGCGTGTCATCACCTTTGAAACATCGCTCGGCAAATGGGAGACGTACCAGTTTACCGGAACCGCCCTGGATGCCTGGGACCAGGAGGCGAGCTGGGAAGAGTTCGGCGGCAAAGGAACGGTAAAGAGCGTAACGGTAAACGGCGAGAAGCAGACGCCGGACGCGGCCGGTAATGTGAATGTAAACGTGGATATCCTGGAAGTGGACGAGACTTTGTCCGCCGATTCCACCAATCCGGTAGAAAACAAGGTAGTAACCGCCCGTTTTAACGAGGTGGACGCTTCCACGCTGTTTAACGTAAATGCGGAGGTAAGCGAGGATGAAACATCCGTCCGTCTGTCTTTCCAGAACAAAAGCGGCGCGGAAATTACCGCCGTGGATATCCCGGCCGGTTCCGGTGGAGGTTCCGGCGAAACGGTGGCTACTAAAATTGTCTTGAATGCGGCTGTAGATAACGCCATAATCAAGGAAGGCGGAAACGCCCGTCTTACTTATACATACGATCACCAATACACCACGGGGGATGAAAAGGGGGAATCTACCGGGCAAAAGGCGGATATCACCGTTACGATCAGGCGTGGAACAACTACCATGTATTCCCAGACGGTCAGCGATGTTTCCAAAGGCAGTTACGAACTGGACCTTTCAAGTTACTTGCTTGTTGGGAATACCGATATTTACGTAGTGGCAACCACAACCGATCCGACTACCGGCAAGAAACAGACCCGACAGGCGTTTACATCCGTGAAGGTTGTCAGCCTTTCCCTTACCAGCTCTTACAATCTGGCCGGGGCCATAGCCGCAGGCGGTTATACCCTGGCCGACACGATTAATATCCCTTATGCCGTGAGCGGTTCCGGAACAAAGGTCGTCACGCTTTATCTGAACGGCCGGCAACAGAACGCGCACACCATTACAAGATCGGGAACGACAAACGGCAGTTTCAGTTTGTCCCCCTCTTCGCTTGTGACCGGCCGGAATACCGTTCAAATGGTTGCCGAAATGGAGGCTTCCGCCGATCTCGTGTTAAAGTCTGAAAGTATCTATATTGATATTCTGAAATCCGGAGGATCGGCACCGTTCATCGGCACGATGATGAGTTTTCCGGACGGCCGTATTTTTACGGAGGACCATCTTGTTCCGCGCTTGGAAGCGGGGCAGTACGAACAGGTAAAATTTGACTTTGTGGCTTATGATCCTGACGCAACGCCGGCTCAAATGGACGTTTACCGGGACGGGGTGAAAACGCAGTCTGTCAGTGTGGCCCGTACTACGCAGACATATACCAACCGTTTTACGGAGCAGGGCGAGATCACTATGAAATTTAAGACGGGGGCCACGGAATACCCGTTTTATATCGACGTAACGGAAAGCGGGATCGACTTGCAGGAAACTACCGCCGGGCTTGTACTGAAACTTTCGGCAGCCGGGCGGAGTAACAGCGAATCCGATCCGGGAGCCTGGGATTATGGCGACATACATACGACATTTTCTGGTTTCGACTGGAGCAGCAACGGCTGGACGGGTGACGCCCTGAAACTTACGGGAGGCGCGAAGATTGAAATCGGGTACCGGCCGTTCTCCACGGATGCAACCACTACCGGGGCTACCTATGAAATGGAAATTCTTTGTTCGTCGGTAACGGACCGGCAGGGGGTGATACTGGACTGTATGGCCGGCGATATCGGTTTCCAGATGACAACGGAGCAGGCCCTTATGCGTGTTTCCGGCGGTACGGAAGTAAGTACGAAGTTTGCAAGTGATATGAACCTGAAAATGGCCTTTATTGTCGGGGCCAAGGCCGGTAAGCGGTTGCTGGAACTTTATGTAAACGGAATCCGTTGCGGAGCGGTGCAGTATGGGGCTACCGAAGGATTACTGCAGGCGGAACCGGTGAACATCCGTTTGTTCAGTGATACGGCGGATGTGGAGATCAGGAATTTCCGTATTTATAACCGTGCGCTTACGGATGATGAAGAATTGAACAATTACATGGTAGACCGGACTACGTCGGACGAAATGGTCCTGTTATTTGAAAAGAATGATGTTACGGGGGACAACGGTACGGATATCGACATAGACAAGTTACGCGCCCAGGGAAAGGCGGTTATGCGAATTGTCGGCGATGTGAACCTTGTCAACGCCACCAATAACAAGAAATTCGAGGTACCGGTCGATATCTATTTTTATAGCCCGCAGGGTAAGGAGTACGATTTTGTAGCAAGGAATGTCGGTCTAAGAATACAGGGTACATCATCCACCACTTATCCGCGTAAGAATTACCGTCTTTATTTCTTGCGCCTGGAAAAATACGGTACCACGCTGGAAGTTAACGGCGTGGATGTGCCGTCCCTTGAATACAGTTTCAAACCGGGAGCACGGCCGATCAGTATATTCTGTTTGAAAGCGGACTTTTCCGATTCTTCCGGTACACATAATACCGGTGCGGTGCGTATTGTGAACGACGTTTGGAAGAGGTGCGGGTGGCTGACACCGCCGCAGGCTGCATATAAGGGGGAATATGACGTACGTATAGGCGTGGACGGTTTCCCTATGGACCTGTTTTATGACAACGACGGCACCGGTGCGAATACTTATCTGGGAAAATACAATTTCAATAATGAGAAGTCGGAAAGTGCGATCATTTACGGTTTTGAAGGAATTGAAGGATTCAACGACGAAGCGGCCCTGAACGGGCAGCGTAACAAATGTATCTGTCTGGAGTTCCTGAACAACTCCGAGGCCCTTTGTCTGTTCGGGACTACCGACATGTCTTCTTTTGATGATGCGCTGGAATTTCGTTTCAAGGCGGACACTACCTGGGCGGATGCACACGAGGACGACAAGGCGGCAGTTACAAGGCTTTGGAACTGGATCGATTCATGTAAGGATGATCCCGCCAAGTTCCTGGCGGAATATAACCAGTATTTCGGTAATGACAGCCCGTTTGCATGGTATCTGATTACCGATTACTTTATGGCTGTGGATAACCGGGCAAAAAACATGATGCTGGCGACTTGGGACTCTCTGATCTGGTATTTCCTTCCTTACGATATGGACACGCTGTTCGGTGTGCGTAATGATTCGGTACTGAAATACGAATATACCATTACCCACGAAAGTTTTGACGATAGTATCAGTAGTTATGCTTTTGCCGGCCATGATTCCGTTTTATGGGAACTGGTACGGTCTTGTCCGGACAAATTGCGTGAAGTGGCGGAAACCTTGCGTAGCAATATGAGCCTTGAATATGTCCTGCAAGTATTTAACGAGGAACAAATGGGCAACTGGTGCGAGCGGATTTATAACAAGGATTCGGAATATAAATATATCCTTCCGCTTACCGAAGGGGTGACAACCGGCAGCGGAACCAGTTATTATAATTATCTGTATGCCTTGCAGGGAAGCCGTTACGCGCACCGTACTTATACCATTCAGAACCGTTTCGCCCTTCTGGATAGTCAATACGTGGCCGGTACTTATCGTCGTGACAGCTTCGCGGCTTATTTCGGGTATAAGTTCGGCAGCGATAACCGGAAAATTCGGATTACGGCCTCCGAACGGTATTATTACGGGTACGGTTACACGTCCGGAACACCGCACCAAAGTGCGGTACTTGCAGAAACGGCCGGGGCTGTGGTGGAACTGACAATGGACACGGATTTAATAGTAAACGATCCGCAATATTTCTACGGTGCAAGCCGTATTCGCGGGCTTGATCTGACGGATGTAGCCCACGCCATTGTCGGCACGTTGAACCTGAACAACTGTACGGCCTTGCGTGAACTGAATGTTAGCTGTGAGGCCGGACAGATGACACTTAACGCCCTTCTGGTGGGTAATTGCCGTAACCTTCGACAACTCGACATATCCGGGCTTAAATCCTCTTCCTTTACCGGTATGGACCTTTCAAGCAACACCAAACTTGAAACCTTCCTGGCCGGTGATACATCCCTTACCGGTGTGACATTCGCCGGCGGTGCGCCTCTGGCCGTTTGCGTCCTTCCCGCAACTTTGCAGACGCTGGAGCTCCGGTACCTGAACAAACTGACCAATGCAGGGCTGCAGCTGGAAAGCACGGCAAATATCACGCGCCTTGTGATTGATAACTGTAGCCTGATCGACTGGAACACGTTGTTACAGCAATGCAGCGCGACCAGCTATCTACGAATTACCGGTATAGATATGGACGGGGACGGAAGTTTGCTTCGCGGGCTTATGACAATGGGCGGTGTTGATGAAGACGGGGGAAACGTGCAGACGTGCCGCCTGGTGGGTACGTACCGGCTGACCCAGTCCATGTCGGACGAAGAGTACGCCGCCACCTGTGCGCACTTCCCGGAACTGAATATCATTCAGCCGCAGTTTGTCTGCATAAAAATAGACCAGACGGTAGAGGACGGGGAAAAGATTACAAACCTGGATAACTCTACCGGATATGACTATAATACGGAATTTACCCCGTCTTCCCATATCCTGGAGGTGTTGGCGAAAAGACATTGCGTTCTGGCCAAAAAGACGGCGGAGGGTGAAATGACCTGTTATCCGCTTCATGATGAGAGCCGGAACAAATACGCCGACAGTGACAGCGTGGAGAACGCCACGGATGCAGTATTAACCGGATCGGAAGGCGAAGTTTACGTATATGAGCCTCATTACTGGTACAAGGGAGTAACGGACGTGCTGAACCAATGTCTGTACGGTTTTATTTCAAGCAATGAGGATGCGCCGGCAGCGGCAGGGTACACCAGTGTAAAACTTACCCGCGAAGAGCTGGAGGTAACGGAAGGGATCGGGATTCGTAAGAATACGGATTACACGACCCTTGAAGAGGCGAAGAATGAATACGAATCCGGATCGTTCGCCCTGGTGGACGTGCGGGATTACAAGCAGGTCCGTTTCCCCGGTCTGGCTTCCACTCTTTACGGGGCTGCATTTATAGATGATACGGGCAAAATAGTAAGTCGGGTAAGCGTTTCAAACGCGAACGGTTTTATTAATGGTATGTACCTGTTTTGTGCTGTTCCCGCAGGGGCTACTTTCCTGGCCTTTACTTTCCTTAATTCGGCGGCCTTCGATTTCGTTTTACTCACAACGTCGGAAAGTGTGGAAGCGATCGAGCCGGACTGGGTAGAGCATACGGAATGCCTGGGCGGTGCTTATGAAGCCTACCTGATTGATGATGTGCTGCGTTCTGTCAGCGGTGTTTCAAGTGTAGGAACCATTTCACAGAGCCAGGCAGTCAAATACGCCCAGAATCGGGGCAAAGGTTTCCAGCTGTTCGACTGGGAGATGCACAAGGATGTGGGTAATCTGCATTTCTTTAAATACGGTAATACCGATTCGCAGGGAGTTTGCGGATATGGAACAAACAATTACCAGAAAGTGACAGGCCTTACCAATGCGCTGGGGATGCGTGATACGGTTTCTTATTATAAGGAAAAGGGCGGTTCCAATCCACAGGCGGAAGGTGCTTATCGGGACGGTGTAAATTATCAGTCCGTCAATGTGCTGGGATATGAGAATTTCCAGGGAAACAAGGCGGAATGGTTGCAGTATGTCACAGTAAACAAGACGGCGGCGGACGGAAGGTGGTTTATTACCATGCCGGACGGAACGGAACGCATTGTACAGGGAATTACTGTTTATAACGCGGATATTTATCCTACCCACATGGTTTGGGGCCAGTATATGGATTTGATTGCAGCTAAAGAAGGCGGTTCCACTTCCTCACATTGGTTCGATAGGTTCTATGTGGGTACCGGTCTTTCTCGTGTGGTGTATCGGTCGTACAACTACGCGTACGCGTTAGGCGGTGTTTCGTATGCGAGCGCGAATTACGATTCATCGAGCACGAGTGCGAGCATCGGTGTTCGGCTTGCCTTCAGGGGCATAATACGCTGGGCGGGCAGCGTCGCGGCCTTTAAAGCCATAAATCAGGCAGATTAAGAGAAAAAACAGCAACGTAAAACGTTGTGCGGGTAGCGCGGGCGTCCGGAAAGTAAGACGGGCGCCGGTACTTCCGAAAAGTACAAAGGCGGATTTCCTCATATACACTCGTGTGGTGTATCGGTCGAACAACAACGCGAACGCGTTAGGCGGTGTTTCGTATGCGAACGCGAATAACGATTCATCGAACACGAATGCGAACATCGGTGTTCGGCTTGCAAACAATTAGAATAAAGAAAAAGCGCATAAGCCTTGAAAATTGGCGTATAACAGTGGGAACGTGTTCCCGGCGTGGAGCCAAGAGGAATGAGCCTCGCCAACAGCAGCCGTTTACGGTTGGAAAGGGGAAAAATAAAGCGCAGGGCAATGGGGTTTGGTAGGAAGTTTTTTCGAAGAAGCCCGGCCCGGGGAATTGAAGGCTGATTTAATTATCATGTGGAGAGAAGATAATATTATAGAAGAGATTGTCGAGGACGCCAATATAGAGGACGCCATAAAAACGGTATTGCGCAAAAGAAGACGAAAGCGCAGCTTTGCCGGGCGTAGAATACTGGCGGATGTCCCGAAGGCGGTAGAGAGGATCAGGCAGCGGATCAGGAGTGGGCGGTTCAAGCTCGGAGGATATCGGGAAATGACCGTAGACGACGGGCCGAAAGTAAGGATCGTACAATCGGTTTCCCTGGAAGACAGGATCGTTCTTAACGCCGTTATGAATGTGGTGGACCGGCATTTGAAAGTACGTTTTATCCGGACTACTTCCGCATCCATTAAAAACAGGGGAACGCATGACCTTTTACAGTATATCGTTAAAGATATAAAGGATGATCCCGAAGGAACCCTGTTCGGGTACCAGTTCGATATAACGAAATTCTATGAGAGCGTAGACCAGGACGTTTTGCTGGATGCAGTGAAAAGGATGTTCAAGGATAAAATATTGATCGGAATCCTGGAAGAGTGCATCCGCATGATGCCTAAAGGCGTGAGTATCGGACTAAGATCATCGCAGGGGCTTTGTAATTTGCTTCTGTCTATTTATCTGGATCACCGGTTAAAGGATCAGGAGGCAGTAGCACACTATTACCGGTATTGTGACGACGGTCTGGTGCTTTCTGGTAGCAAGAAATACCTTTGGAAGGTTAGGGATATCATTCATGAACAGACCCGGAAAGCTCGCCTGGAGATTAAAAGCAATGATACCGTTTTCCCGATCACCGAAGGTATCGACTTTCTGGGATATGTAACCCGCCCGGATCATGTACGGTTAAGGAAGCGTAACAAACAAAAGTTCGCCCGCAAGATGCACAAGATTAAAAGCAAGAAACGTAGGCAGGAGTTAACCGCTTCATTTTACGGGCTTACGAAACATGCCGATTGCAAGAACTTATTTTATAAACTAACAGGAAAGAAAATGAAAAAATTAAAAGATTTGGGCTACAAGTACAAGCCTAAAGACGGACGGAAACGATTTACCGGGACAAGGATCAAGTCGCCCGAACTGATGAACAAAGATGTGATCGTACTTGATTATGAAAAGGATGTGCCGACGAAAAACGGAAACCGGACTGTTATAAAGCTGGAACTCGACGGCAAGGAGAGAAAGTATTTTACCAGCCTGGAGGAAACACTTTTCATTTGTGAATCAGCGGCAAAAGACGGAGAACTGCCTTTTGAAGCACATTGCGAAGGTGAAGTAAGTGAAAAAGGATTGATAATTATACATTTTACTTGAAATGATACGAATTTATGCAGACAGCAAGGCGGAACCGGTAAGATGTACCAACCGCCGCCGGGGAATCTGGCGTATTACGTGGGATTACCAGGAAACAGAGACACCCGAAGGAGTGCAACGTAGTTACATGGAAGAGACGTTCGATCATCTACCCGCACTGGCAGAAATCAAGGCGGTTATTAATGAATGGTATAACCGGAAGATAACCGACACGATCGAAAGCGGGTACGTATGGAACGGCCTGAAAGTCTGGCTTTCCATGGAGAACCAGATGAATTATAAGACGGCGTACGATCTTGCCTTGCAGACAGGCGGGGAAAACCTTCCTGTTACTTTCAAGCTCGGGGAAGAAGACAACCCGACGTTTTACGAGTTTGCAAGTATGCAGCAACTACAAGAGTTTTACACCGGTGCCGTGAAACATATACAGGAGACACAAAAGGAAGGCTGGGCACTTAAAAAGGCGATAGACTGGAGCGTTTATACGTTGGAGTAGAAAAGTGAAGGGGGAAGCAGGAAACACGTTTCCCCCTCACTTTTGGGGTTATAACATATCATCAAAGGCGTGTATTCCCACTTCGCGTTCATCCTCCAGAACATGTGCGTAAACCATTGTCATAGTTATAGAACTATGTCCCAAAAGGTGGGATAGTGTTACGATATCATGTGTTTTCTTATAATACAGGGTAGCGAATGTATGCCGGCCGGTTTTTGAACTGATATCCTTTGTTATTCCTACTTTACCGGCTATAGTTTTCAGTACCCGGTTTATATCCTGATCCGTGGGAAGGTTCATAAACAGGTTGCCTTTTGTACGTCCGGCCCGATAATATTCATAGATATAACGTGCCGGGTCCGATAAAGGTACAGTTACCGGTATTTTGGTCTTGCCTCGTGTGTAGTGTAGTTCATTCCCTATGAACTGGTTTATCTGCAATGCTTTTGCATCGCCTATATGCAAAGAAGTAAAACAAAGAAACAGAAAAAAACGGAGTACGTTCTGGGTACATTCTTCCAAGCGGCCGGACCGGTACAAAGCGGTCAGGCGGAGGAGTTCTTCTTCCGTCAGGTATATAACTTCACTTTTGGGGCGACGTATCTTTATGGCCGCGAACGGGTCATGGTCCATATAACCGCCACGTATGGCGGCACCTACATATATTTTGATAGTAGCCATGTTACGCCATGCCGTAGAATCCATGTTACCTATTTTGCGAAGATATGCAAAGAAAGACAGGAGAAATTCGTGGGTAATCTCTGAAAATACAAGGCCGGGTGCGAATGTTTCCAGTTTCTTGATGATAGAAACGTGATGTTTCCAGGTACCGAAAGAAATAGTTTTGCTAATTTGTTTGAGGTAAACCCGTGCAAAATCAAAGAAGGTACCAAAATCGGAGGGATTGTTATACTGGCGGAAGAAACTTTCTTTTGTCAGCGTCTCATTTTTAAGACGGGCACGGACAAATATATCGCTTACTCGTGAACGGATATTGGAGATGATTAAATTTTTATCCTTACTTTCTTTGTCCCGGCCTTTTATCACTTCGTTTTGCTCATCCCATTCTTTAGAGGTGACACTTAACCTTACCGCGATTCTTATTTTCTCGCGGTTGATATAAAATTCCACATACAGGGGGAGCCGGTCGGTCTTGCCTTTTTTGCCTTGTCTTACAACTCTTATTGCCGTCATTTTTATATGCCTATTTTATGCCTGTAGAGGGGATATGCCTACAAATATGCCTACACAGGCAGGTTATTAAAAGTTAAACGGGGCGAAAGTAAAACGTTTAATATCAGCTATTTAAAAGAAAAATCCGATAACATTTAACTGTTACCGGATGTTAATAGTGATTCCGCTGCGATTCGAACGCAGGACCCACGCCTTAGAAGGGCGTTGCTCTATCCAGCTGAGCTACGGAACCAGCCTTATTTGCGGATGCAAAGGTAGTGCTTTTTATGAAAACTCAAAAACTTTCCGGCACTTTTTTATTCATATTTTTCTTTATGGCTATGAATCAGTAATTTATAAAAGAGAAATATTTTGTTTACTTATATGATTGGGGAGGAATGAATAGGAAAACGTCATTTTTACGAAGAATAACGAACGTTATATAGGTTTCAAAAAGGTCAAAAAAATAAAATACGGTTGTGTTTTTCTATTATAACTTCTACTTTTGAACGATAAACAACTAAAAAACACATAAAGTTATGAAGAAATTGATTTTTTTATTTGCATTTTGTATTGTAGTGACTAATGTTTTTGCACAAACCGCCCCAGAGCAATTGAAAAAAGAAGGAAATGATGCATTTAATGCTAAAAATTATCCAGTAGCGTATGCGAAGTTCAGCGAATATCTGAAACAGACTAATAATCAGGATTCTGCAACAGCTTACTATTGTGGTATAGCAGCAGACGAAGTGAAAAAGTATGCGGAAGCCGTGACCTTTTTCGATATTGCTATTCAGAAAAAATTTAATATAGGAAATGCGTATGCTCGTAAAGCTTTGGCTTTAGATGCACAAAAGAAGACTGCTGAATATGTAGCTACATTAGAAGAAGGGCTGAAAGTCGATCCTAAGAATAAGACAATGGTGAAGAATTATGGTCTTCATTATCTAAAAGCAGGACTTGCAGCACAGAAAGCAGGAAAAGCAGAAGAAGCTGAAGATTGTTTTAAGAAAGTAATTCCTTTGGATCACAAGCAATATAAAACAAATGCATTGTACAGTTTAGGAGTTCTGTGCTATAATGATGGCGCTAATATCCTGAAGAAAGCTGCTCCTTTGGCAAATTCTGATGCAGATAAATATGCTGCAGAAAAAGAAAAAGCTGATGGTAGATTTAAAGAAGCATTAGACTATCTGGAAGAAGCTGCTAAGATCTCTCCGGAAAATGAAAATGTGAAGAAGATGCTTCCTCAAGTGAAAGCTGTTATGAAGTAATTTGACCAATTTTATAAATGATAAAGGGTTGCCGATATGACACGTCGGACAACCCTTTTTTATTGCTATCTTTTTCTAATCTATACTTTTTGTGTACATTTGCCTTCCCTAAACGTAGAAGTATTTTATATGCACTTATATAATAAGGAACAGGCTATTAAACGAATGAACCAGTTGGGACAACTCCACCGTCCTTTCATTTTCATTATAAATTATCTACAAGATGTATCTTATATAGAGGAGGTTGCCGCTGTTGATTCCGCTGAAGTTTTGTATAATTTGAATGGATTTACCAATCAGATTATATCGGCTGAAGATGATATAGCTACTTACTCCGCAAAAACAGTGCCTTCACTACATTGGCAGCCTTTCGCAGAATCTTTCTCTTCTTATCAACGTTCGTTTAATATCGTGCGACGGAACATCCTGGCAGGAAATAGTTTCCTTACGAATTTGACGTGTCGCACTCCGGTAGAAACCAATCTCACTCTGAAAGATATTTATTTTCATTCAAAAGCGATTTATAAGCTATGGATTAAAGATCGTTTTACGGTTTTCTCTCCTGAAATATTTGTTAGAATTCATCAAGGAAAAATTAGCTCATATCCGATGAAGGGAACCATTGATGCTTCAATTCCCTCTGCTGCTCAATTATTGATGAATGATCCGAAAGAGACTGCCGAACATGCTACCATTGTAGATCTGATTCGTAATGATTTAAGTATGGTTGCCAACCGGGTGTCAGTTTCCCGGTATCGGTATATGGACAGGTTACAGACTAATCGGGGAGTCATTTTCCAGACGAGTTCTGAAATTCAGGGTATATTGCCTGAAAATTATCAGGAGCATTTGGGAGATATTATTTTCAGATTACTGCCAGCCGGTTCTATTACCGGTGCTCCAAAGAAAAAGACGATGCAGATTATCCAGGAAGCTGAAACCTACGACAGAGGATTTTATACAGGAGTTATGGGATATTCTGATGGCATTGATTTAGATAGTGCCGTTATGATACGTTTTGTAGAACAGGAAGGAGAGAAGATGTATTTTAAAAGTGGAGGTGGGATTACCTGCCAGAGTGATGTGGAAAGCGAGTATAATGAAATGAAACAAAAAGTATATGTACCCATTTATTGAGACTATCCGGATAGAGGATGGACAGATTTATAATCTTGATTATCACACAGAGCGCTTTAATGAAACCCGTGCAGCTTTTTGGAAAGACAGCACTCCGCTGGATTTACGGGAATTTATATCTCCGCCAACTTTAAATGGAATTCATAAATGCCGGATTGTATATGGAAAAGAAGTGGAAGAAGTTACGTATGCGCCCTATCAGATGCGACAGGTATCTTCTTTGCATTTGGTTGTGTCCGATACCATTGATTATACTTATAAAAGTGCGCATCGGGAAGAACTGAATGCCTTGTACGCTCAAAAAGGAATGGCGGATGATATTTTAATTGTGAGAAATGGCTATCTGACAGATACCTCTATAGCTAATGTTGCTCTCTATGACGGAGATACCTGGTTCACACCAGCTCATCCGTTACTCCGGGGGACGAAACGAAGCGAATTTCTGGACAGGCAGCTCATTGTTGAGAAAGACATTCCGCAAATATGTTTGAAAGACTATTCCCATATCATGTTATTCAATGCAATGATTGACTGGAAACACATTATATTGCCTATAAATGAGAAACATTTAATTCTATAAACTATAATTAACTGAAATATACAGAGAACTGCTGAACAAAAGTCTCTTTTGTACTGTTATATTTATGTGTTTTTCATAGTATTAGATATAAGATTAATTAAAGAGATTGTACTTCACTTGTGAAAGCTAAAGTACGTCAGAGACAGAAGAGTCTGTTTTTTTGATAAATGTGTTAGAGCATCGGTTTTACCAGGCCGATGCTTTTTTTATGTCCTTTTACCCCCTTTTGTAGTTTATATGAAATAAAATTTGTACGTTTGTAGAGTAATAATAGAAAATGATAAAGATGAACATACCCGTTATCTTTCAGTTTTTAAAAGATCTTTCCGCGAATAATAATCGTGAGTGGTTTAATGAGCATAAGGCAGAATATGAAACAGCCCGTGCCGAGTTCGACAACTTTTTGGCAACAGTGATCGCCCGTATTTCCCTGTTTGATGAAACTATCCGGGGGATTCAGCCCAAAGACTGTACTTATCGTATTTACCGGGATACCCGCTTCTCTGCGGATAAAACACCTTATAAAATACATTTCGGAGGTTATATCAATGCCAAAGGAAAGAAGTCCGATCATTGTGGATATTATGTACACTTGCAGCCGGATGGTTCTATGCTTGCCGGAGGAAGCCTGTGTCTGCCTACCAATATCCTGAAAGCAGTGCGACAATCTATCTATGATAATATCGAAGAGTTTGTTGCGATCGTAGAAGATCCGGAGTTTAAGAAATACTTCCCGGTGATAGGAGAGGATTTTCTGAAAACAGCTCCGAAAGGTTTTCCGAAAGATTTCAAGTACATTGATTATTTGAAATGTAAAGAATATGTTTGCTCTTATAATGTTCCAGATGACTTCTTTACCCGACCGGATATGTTGGAACAGATAGACAAAGTGTTCCGGCAATTCAAACGGTTTGCCGATTTTATAAATTATACGATTGATGATTTTGAATAAATAATGCCTAGAATATAAACTTTAAAATTTAACTTATATGGTAGTAGATACTTTAGAAAATCTGGAGAAATATGCGTCTTTAAACCCTCTGTTTGCACAGGCTATTGAATTCTTGAAGTCTCATGACCTCCAAGCCATGGAAGTTGGTAAGACAGAACTGAAAGGAAAAGATTTGTTGGTGAATATTGCACAAACCAAACCTAAAACAAAAGAGGAAGCCAAACTGGAAACTCATAACGAATTTATTGATATTCAAATCCCATTGTCGGGAACAGAAATAATGGGGTATACTGCTGCTAAAGACTGTGTTCCGGCAGATGCACCTTACAACGAGGAAAAAGATATTACTTTCTTCGAAGGATTAGCAGAAACATACGTTGCCGTAAAACCGGGAATGTTTGCTATCTTTTTCCCGCAAGACGGTCATGCTCCCGGTATCACTCCAGATGGTGTGAAGAAAGTAATCGTAAAAGTAAAAGCATAATCCTAATTCAATTCTGATATGGAAAAGACACTTAATCTCGTAAAAAACGATCCCTGGCTGGAGCCTTTTGCCGGTGCTATCACCGGACGCCATCAGCATGTATTAGACAAAGAAGCTGAATTGACGAATAAGGGAAAACAAACCCTTTCAGATTTTGCATCGGGGTATCTTTATTTTGGATTGCATCGCACCGATAAGGGGTGGACTTTCCGTGAATGGGCTCCTAATGCTACTCATATTTATATGGTGGGTACATTTAATAATTGGGAGGAAAAAGCTGCCTACAAGCTGAAAAAACAAAAGAATGGCATTTGGGAAATCAACCTGCCGGCGGATGCCATTCATCATGGCGATCTCTACAAACTGAATGTATATTGGGAATGCGGACAAGGCGAACGTATTCCTGCGTGGGCTACACGTGTGGTACAGGATGAACAGACCAAAATATTCAGTGCACAAGTCTGGGCTCCGGAGAACCCCTATAAATTCAAGAAGAAAACATTTAAGCCCGACACGAATCCGCTGTTGATTTATGAATGTCATATCGGAATGGCACAGCAGGAGGAAAAAGTGGGCACATATAACGAATTCCGCGAGAAAATACTTCCTCGTATTGCTGAAGAAGGATATAATTGTATCCAGATTATGGCTATTCAGGAACATCCATATTATGGAAGCTTCGGTTATCATGTATCCAGTTTCTTTGCTGCCTCTTCGCGTTTTGGTACCCCCGATGAACTAAAAGCATTGATTGATGCTGCTCATGAGATGGGTATTGCTGTGATTATGGACATCGTTCATTCACATGCAGTGAAGAATGAAGTAGAAGGACTAGGAAACTTTGCCGGTGATCCGAATCAGTATTTTTATCCGGGCGCTCGTCGCGAACATCCGGCTTGGGACTCTCTCTGCTTTGATTATGGCAAGAATGAAGTGATCCACTTCCTGTTGTCAAACTGCAAGTACTGGCTGGAAGAATATAAATTTGACGGATTCCGTTTTGATGGAGTGACTTCTATGTTATATTACAGCCATGGACTGGGTGAAGCTTTCTGTAACTACGGAGATTATTTCAACGGTCATCAGGATGATAATGCGATTTGTTACCTGACACTGGCTAATGAAGTGATTCATCAGGTAAATCCGAAGGCGATAACCATTGCCGAAGAAGTTTCCGGTATGCCGGGACTGGCTGCCAAAGTAGAAGATGGCGGTTACGGCTTCGATTATCGTATGGCCATGAATATTCCGGACTACTGGATCAAGACAATCAAAGAAAAGATCGATGAAGACTGGAAGCCTTCCAGCATGTTCTGGGAAGTAACCAACCGTCGCCAGGATGAAAAGACCATTTCGTATGCAGAAAGTCATGACCAGGCATTAGTAGGAGATAAGACGATTATCTTCCGCCTGATTGATGCCGATATGTACTGGCACATGCAGAAGGGAGACGAAAATTATGTTGTCAACCGTGGTATTGCTTTGCATAAAATGATCCGCCTGCTGACCTCTTCGACTATCAACGGAGGTTATCTGAACTTTATGGGAAATGAATTCGGGCATCCCGAATGGATTGACTTCCCGCGTGAAGGTAACGGATGGTCGTGCAAATATGCCCGCCGCCAATGGGATTTGGTGGACAACAAAAATCTGACCTATCACTATATGGGTGATTTTGATAAAGAAATGCTGAAAGTTCTCAAGAGTGTGAAAGATTTCCAGGCAACACCTGTTCAGGAAATATGGCATAATGATGGCGATCAGGTATTGGCATACGAACGGAAAGACCTTATATTTGTCTTTAACTTTAATCCAAAGCAGTCATTCACTGATTATGGATTCCTGGTAACTCCGGGAGCTTATGAAGTGATACTGAACACCGACGATGTAGCATTTGGAGGAAATGGTTTAGCAGACGACTCTGTCGTGCACTTCACTATTACCGATCCGCTGTACAAGAAGGAAAAGAAAGAGTGGCTGAAACTCTATATTCCTGCCCGTACCGCTGTAGTACTTAGAAAGAAAAAATAATTTTATCTTTAAATCAAGAAGCCCCCGCAAATATTATTGAATATCTGCGGGGGCTTTCTCGTTTATTACCCTATTATATAATTCAGTTCCTAGTTTTCCAGAAAGGTACTTGGCCCGAGAATATCATACATATCACTAACGTTGCGCGTTTTGAGCAATACCCCTTGTGGAGTATAGAATAACTGATATTTGATGTCGACATTATCTTGCCCTACCTTAATTACTATAATAGCCTGCCATTTGGGAAACTCCACCATTGTCACATTATTTACCACCCAATTTGCGTATGGGCCGGATACAAAGGCATTATAGACTGTTGGGGTCAGCCGGTCGAGACTGACAAGATCAGTCTGCGTCATCACCCATTGTCCCCGAACGTTGAACCATACATTTTTAGTAAATCCGTTCATTGCAAAGTTGGCACAATAATATCCGTCGTCTTGTGACCAGGCGACGCCATTTGCTTTAGGATACATTTTCTTGAAAGTCGACTGTACATTGCCGGGAGGGGTATCTCCAAAGACAGATGTAGATAATAGCAGAAACAATGCGATTGCACAAATCATAAATTTCTTCATAAGCTTTGAGTTTAGAGGATTATTTATCTACCTAAACAGCCTTTGAGAATATTTGTTTGAGTGATGTGCATAAAATAATCCCCCGGTCATTCATAAGTGACCGAGGGATGAAGAGTATACAGATCTTAGTCTTTTTACTTAAAAAGTAATCTTTAAAATCTTTCCGTTATAGCCTCCGACTGAAACATCCGTGGGCTTATAAGGTAATAGGCTAATTTCTTCTTTAGCGCCCGTCATCAAATCAGTGGCCTGATAAGATTCCATTTGAGGAATCTGTAAAAAGTCGAAAGCATGTGAAGGCACATTGATAGCAACATCTACCAGTTGACTGTCGAAATTAATAATGAAAAACAGAATCTCATTTTTATATTTTCGCATAAAAGTATATTGTTTATGCTCATTGAAACGCCATCCGTTTATATTGGCATACATTAAATCAAAGAATACTCCCTTGCTGATTGCCTGCTCTTCATTACAAATCGTCAGTACTTTTTGGTAGATAGAGTAGAGGTGTTTATGCTCTTCAGTAAGCATCTTCCCGTCAAATTTACCTCCGTTGCGCCAGCGTCGTATGCTGTCTACACTCCAATAATCGAATATAGTAGTCCGTCCGTCCCTTCCGCTAAATCCTTCACTATCCATGCCCAGTTCTCCAAACTCCTGACCGAAGTAGATCATCATAGGATTAGTGTTCATACAGGCGGAAACGATCAGTGCGGGAATTCCTTTACGCGGGTTGCCGGCAAAGAAATCAGAAGCGATACGTTGCTCGTCGTGATTCTCCAGGAAGTTGAGCATCTTTTTCTCTATTCCATTCAGACTTTGCCAGCAATGAGTGATAGCGGATGCAGATTCATATCCACAAGCTACATTGCGTAACGTGTCATACAGCCCTACCTTATCATACAGGTAATCAAACTTGCCGCGGAACAGATAGTTACGGTATTCACCTGGATTGTAAACCTCTGCGATGAAAAGTATTTCAGGATAAGCCTCTTTTACTTGAGGAATAGCCCATTCCCAGAATTCAACAGGAACCATTTCGGCCATGTCGCAGCGGAAACCGTCAATGTCTTTTGATGCCCAGAAAAGAAGAATGTCCAGCATCTTTATCCAAGTATCCGGAGTCGGGGAGAAGTGGCAGGTACCGCCATTCTGATAATCCACTCCATAGTTTAATTTCACTGTTTCATACCAGTCGGTGATATTGGGAGTAGCATCAAAACGATTGTTACCGGTAGCTTTCGCCGGGAATTCCCGGTAAGGCTCTGCTGCACCGTCTTTCATATCAAACTGGGCATGAAGTTCCGCTTGCGGAATATAATAGAAATTATTATATGGGCTGAAAGATTGGCTGGAGTCATCGTTAGCTCCCAATTCGGTCGTACCGTCCGGTTGTGCATCCGAGTGATATTGGCGTGCTACGTGATTAGGTACAAAATCAATAATTACTTTCAGACCTGTGCGATGTGTGCGATGTACCAGATTCTCAAATTCTTTCATACGTCCTTGCACGTCGTTAGCCAAGTCAGGATCTACATCATAATAATCCTTGATAGCATACGGAGAACCAGCTTTTCCTTTCACAATAGCAGGATGATCCGGACTGATATTATAACGGCGATAGTCCGTTTGAGTGGCATGCTCGATGATGCCTGTATACCATATATGTGTAGCACCTAATTTCTTGATTTCACCAAGTGCTTTGAGCGTGAAATCAGCCATTTTCCCGCAACCATTGGTGGCAATGTCTCCATTGTAGACACAGTGGTTGTTGTTATTTCCAAACAGGCGGGTGAATACTTGGTAGATAATTATTTTATTTTCGTCATTCATATAGAGTAGATTATTAATATTCGTATTCATTCTTGTTTCTGATGGATAGGAGATTATTTCCATATTTTCCCCTTTTCTTCCAACAGTTGACTAAGTACTTCGTTAGCTGTATTATAGCCTTGCCCGAAGATTTCTTCAGCTTTTTCCAGTTCGGTGTTACTGTACCCGTATAGGTTGTATGGTTCGATTAATAAATCGCATTTTTCTCTTTCGGGAAAGGTATTGGCGCGGAACATGAAATGGAATGAGCGCATAGCAATGCTTACAATATTCATTTTGTAATCCTGTGCCATGATGGGACTTACGTTGACAGCTACCACTTTATTGCAAACCCTGCGCAGGGTAGAGACCGGAAGATTCATCATCAATCCTCCATCCACATAGTTAGTGCCGTCTATGTTGACCGGAGAAAACATGACAGGCATACAGCAGGAAGCGGCGACCCGTTCCGCTATGCTTCCCCGATGAAAGTGAACCATGCGACCGTGATCGAGGTCAGTTGCTGTGATAATCAGGGGAAGTTGTAGCTCTTCCAGATTTTTTGCTTTTAAGTTAGTCCGGAGAAAATCAATAAATTCACAGAGGTCAAATAGTCCCTTCTTGGGAATCACCAGTTTGGTTAAATCCTGGAATTTATGTCCGGAGAAATAATCAAGTACTTTGTGCGGCTCGTTGCCGTCCGCGTAAAAGACACCTGCAAGTGCCCCTGCACTTACTCCAGAGATGATTTCCGGTTTAATATCATGTTCCAAAAGAGCTTGCATGACTCCCAAATGGGCAAATCCTTTAATAAATCCTCCGCTTAGTGCATAGCCAATCTGATATTTCCGGCTATTCCAGTTATTTGTGAATACCTCCATGAATTGCTTTCTTTAGTTCGCCACGAATTTAGTGAATTTATTGAAAGTAGGAGGAATATAATGGATAGTTTTTTTTAAATCCATACCATCTGTCTTGTTCACATTTGAAATAAACCGTCATAGAACATAAAACACGGATGGAAACTCTGCTCCGGCACCATGCCGGTCAGAATCCGAAATCGTCTATCTCAACTTTGTGCTCTTCGCTTTCTTTGAATGGTTTTGCTTCTTTTTGTACGGGATTTCCTTCGATATAGATGGCACGGAATGGACGGGCTGGGCAAACATATTCACATCCTCCACAACCTACACATATTTCTTTATTTACATGAGGAATCGTCAATCCGTCCTTATACGGCACCATCGCTACTGCTTGTGTGGGACAGTGTTCGGAGCAGGCTCCGCAACTGGTTCCATCTGTATAAACAATGCAATTTTCCTCGATGAAAACAACATATCCCATTTGTGTAAGATGTTTTTGCTCTACACTTATGGGAAGAATTGCTCCATTGGGACAGACATCTCCACAGACAGTACAGTCAAAGTTACAAAATCCTTTCTCAAAGCTAACAGTAGGTTGCATCATGCCTGCCAAGCCATATTCCATAAAAGCCGGTTTCAAGATATGAGAAGGGCATTTGCTGACACAAAGATGACAGGATGTGCATTGCTGTTGGAAGTGTTCCCGACTGATAGACCCCGGAGGAGTGATCGGATTTTCCTTTTTGTATGCCTTCTTACCTTCCAAGCTTGCTACAGATTCCTTGGCTTGGGAGATGAGTTTGGGGGTTGCTCCGGCAGTAACAAGACCGGCAACCAAAAAACGGCGTTTGGATGAATCCAAATCCGGTGATGATGGTGCAGGAGTTTCTACATCAGACTGTTTTTTTAAAGAAGGGGCGTAAACTAATGCTTTTTGTTTGCATACTCCCAAACAGTTGAAACAATCTACACAACGACTATAATCAATAGCGTGTTCTTTACTATTGATGCAAGCTGCTTTGCATTTGGTGGCACAAAGCCCGCATCCATTACATTTGGCAGTATCAATACGGACTTTGAATAATGAAAATCGGCTCAATAACCCCAATATTGTTCCTACGGGACAAATCGTATTGCACCATGTCCGTCCATGTTTCCATGCCATTACAAAGATGATTGCAAGAGTAATAATAGCGATGAGAAGGGAAGAAATGCTCAAGATGGAGGTGTCTACCTGATAAAATGTATAATTGTCAAATCTGGCAAAGAGTGATTCCAGCAGATTATTCCCCAGCATATAGATAGGTTTGAATATGTGCACTACTACACGTCCATACGCACTGTACGGATCGAGCAAACCAACAATAAATGTAAATCCGCATAGAAACCCGATCACTGTCAGTCCGAGCACACCCCAGCGCAATTTGTTTTTTGCAGGACTGTAACTATATCTTTTTTTCTTTTTTCCCGTTGCTTTGGAAATGCGTGCAATCACATCCTGCAAGATACCCATAGGGCAGATTGTAGAACAATATACACGCCCGAATAAAAGCGTTAACGCAATAAGAAATAATAAGATACCTATACTTAGTGAAAGCAAAGCTGGAACAAATTGCAAATGTGCCAGCCGATGGAAACTGTTCGGTAATATTTCTGCGAAATCGAGAAAAAAGAAAGAAATCAGCACAAATAAAAGTGCTGATATTCCAATACGTAGCCTTCTTAACATGGTTGTTTTACATCTTAATTCGCTTGACATTCAATTTGTCAATGTTCATGGTTCCTATTTTCAATGCTTCCCCATTGGCGAGATGTCCTACTGTATCCAGTGGCATCTCACGTACTTGATTGAAGAACTTGGCAGCAGCCGTATCCACGGCTACAATATCCGGTGAGATAAACAATCCTTTTGCCAATACAACATCGGATGCAGAGCGTCCCCGGGGACCGTTTGTTTTCATGATCCGGTAGGCGTCTACTACGTTGAGTACAGCTTTCTTCTGTAATGTACAGATATCTGCGATGCATTGTTGCAAATCGTTCTGGTGGAAGAATCCGCGATCCCACACAATCCCCATGTGATTTTTCATGGAGATAGTCAGATTGGCACCTCCGTGATTCTTCAGAATAGGAACATTGATCCATACATCACAATCCAGAATCGCTTCGTGCACTTTGGCTTTCTTCATCTTTTTGCCTTTTGGCAGATCAATTGGTTTGTAATACGACTCCAGATGTGCAGGCATTACTTTGGCTCCGGCTTTTTTGGCAGCAGCTTCAATACCACTGTTTTTGTAGCATTTCTGCCAATCGTCACAAGTATGGTCGAACACGACCACTTCTTTAGCTCCGGCGGCAAAACATTGTCTGACGATTTCTTCAATCAGTTTCGGATTCGTATTTCCCGCCAGTTCCGGCACTTTATCCCAACCGATATTAGGTTTTACAACCACTTTCTGTCCCGGTTTGACGAATTGCTTCATACCCCCCAGTTCGCTTATGGCACGGCGGAACATCTCTTCGGGTTCTCCACCCATAACGGCCACCAGATCAGGATTGCTTCCGTTTGCTTTATTGATTGTTTGAGTTAACACCTCCATAGCCTCTGAACGCTGTATAGTCAGGGCGGCTCCGGTGATAGCTACTGTTTTTAAAAAGTCCCTTCTGTCCATCTTTCTATATTAGTTTAGAGTTTTGCAATTGCTTTCAGGAGGGCGTATCCGCCGAACCATTGCAGTAACATTCCCGGAATACCGATACGGAAGTCCTGTACTGCTTCGTAGAAACTTCCGACGATGGCCCATTCAAATGCAGTGCCTATGACCTGATAAGTGAGTACGACACCAAGAATGGCCAGTAATGAAACCGATTTTATAGTACGTGCTGCAAGAGCTGAAGCTCCGGCGAGTAAGGACGATTTGATTAATAGGATGGGAAGTACCGCTTCCGAGGGCATGGCAAACAATAAATGATTGATGACTGGTGAAAGAATAGCAGTCAATAATCCTACAAGAAAACCATATTTATAAGCCGCAATCAGCGTGAAAAAATAAATAGGTAACAGGGTAGGACCACCATAAGGTACAAGATGGCATAATTGTGGAAGTGCAATGTTACCCGCTACAAATAGTAAGGCGAACAGGTAGGTTTTCACATTGCTGTGTTTCAGCGAATAGAGTTTGACGGATGTTTCCATTTTCGTTGATACTTTAATGTTGAATAGAACGATAATATATTAATAATAAGACTTTTCTCCAGATAAAAGGTTTAATCCGACTGATATATTATTTTAATCCTGTAGGAAAAGAAAGTTTCAGGCGCTTGAAACTTTTAGTTTCCCGGCATGAAACTAATGGTTTCTCGGTGTGAAACTGATGGTTTCAAAGCGTGAAACTATAAGTTCCACACTGGGAAACAAAATAGGACAGGCAGGATTGTACTGTACTGGATTTAGTTGACAACTTCGCTTGTTATACCTAAGTTCGTTTA